>Ga0078972_1000982_pt1 | contig 114600 bp, 83 predicted proteins | sample YelNatPaOPGAMG01_FD_67568 | JGI IMG/M metagenome (GOLD analysis project Ga0078972, IMG submission 67568) | Hot spring thermophilic microbial communities from Obsidian Pool, Yellowstone National Park, USA - OP-RAMG-01 (SPADES assembly) (version 2) | ecosystem: Environmental > Aquatic > Thermal... | reverse complement strand
CGGTTGCTGAGACTGGTCTCTCGATAGTCAGTCGTAGTGCCTCAACCAGCGCCAATACTCCTGCTGAATTCATGCTTGTCGCGAGTACGCCTTTGAGCGCGTTTGCCGACAGAGGCCGGCGGCGTGGTGCTCGCAGCACAGCACGCGATCATGTGCTCTTTGTGGAGCTGCAGACAAGCACCACTTTTGCAGCACATGGTACACGCGATGGACGCGAGCGTAGCTTCCAACGATCCGCGATCTAGTCCTGAGGTATTCCGGCGGCGATAATCACCACCCAGTATCATGGGTGAAACGCTGTAAACGAGGCATCATGCGATATCCACAGGGCCAGGGCACGGCGATGATTCGGCAGCAATCTCGCTCAAATGCTAGCTTACTGAGGATTCTCCAGGGTCTCGTTTTTATTGGATGATCGTCGCCGGTGATGTCGTCTTTTCTTTCTCACGGAAGACGCGTTCTTGGCCGCTGGGTGCACGTCATCCTCGTGCTCTGGCTCTAACGACGACGACGATGACGACGACGAAACGGATGCAGACCTCCCGTGGTCGCGCTTTGCAGAGGCGCCATCCTGCGCTCCACCAGGTGCCCTCTTCTTCGAGCGCATGCGTTCGGGTTCAAGTCTCGCATCAGAGGTATCCAATGCCAGCATCAAACGCCGCTCGTCGCGTGTGCAGAGCTCCTCACCAAGCTCTAGTTTCGTGAGCAAGAGTCGAAACCGACTTTCTGGGCGACGTAAGATACGTGACATCGACCGCGACTGCGAACCGAATACACCATCTGCAGTTGCCGCGTCTGCAAGCTCTTCCAGATGCTCCCAGGCAACGACCTGGCGGTATCCCGGAGTCTTGGATGCCTGGTCCGCGATCTTCGCGACTTGCCTCACAAAAGGACTGCCTTCAGCCTGCAGTTCATGCTCGCCTTTCCGCCAGTACGACCTAGCGACTGATGCGACGCCAAATACTGAGTTGGGTGAGTCGACGCGTGCTGCCAGTTTGCTTTAGCTGTTCGAGATCGGCAAGGAATCGTCTCGCAACACGGTCCGTGGCAGCGTCCGATTCTATTTCCCAGTCACACGACTCGTTTTCAATGTCTTGCTCTAAAGATGTAAGCGACTTGTCGAGTACCTCAAGTGCCTTGGCTGCCAGCCCTGCACACTGCATCCCAAAACGCACTTGCTCCTCGGGTGTCAGTTTCGCTTGGACGAGTGCTCGCAGCTCTGCAGGTGATGCAAGCTTGCTCAGATGACCGGCTTCCTTGGCTTTGCGCCACCTTTGATGCAGCTTTCCACTCTCTCGATGCCCGGGTTCAGCTTTGGCTGCCATGAGAGCTGCTGCGCGTGCCGTTGCAACAGAGATCCGAGCGTGGTGGTTAGGAGGAGGTCAGAAAACTGAAACCATCGATATGATGGTCTCTCTAAAGCGTCTAAGTCTTCAAGGCAGTAACCGGACTCGGCGCTTCCGCTGTCAATCAGCAGAAAAGCGCATAGCGTACGCCCCGTGCCGCACAGAGGAAGCAGCACATTGGTTTCGAAGATCGATAGAAGACGTTTTTGGTAAACAATTCGTCTCTGGAAACACCACCAAACGCCTTGCAAAAGAGAAACGCTGGAAAGCCAGTGTACAGGAGTGGCGTTTCTCACACCGTCCGTCGTAGACCGATTGTCTACCCAATGATGTGCAGACGCCTGTGCCGGCGTTCCGCAACTGGCCACCTACTACTGGTTTCAACTTCTTCTCGTATCACTCCATTTTGGGAGGTTGCCCCGCAAAGTTGGCTCTCGCCAACTCCGGGGGTCTTCTTTCCAGTACTACACACCTCCTTATACTGATGGCGGCGTTAAAGTCTCAGTTCACGAACTCTATTCGTTTCTTCCCATCATTAGTTTTACTAACCAAAGCGAGTAGTCCTCGAAGTTTCGCCCTCCTTGCCATTTGCATTTCCGTCAGCGAGCCGCTGGCTTTTCTCCATCGCGACCCTCTGAAGTGTACAACACAGCTCGTGGTGTGTAGAAGATGTTCGAAACTCATCTAAAGGTATTTCGACATAACGATGTGCGCACTCCTTGTACGTTCTTGTCGTTGGAGGCTGGTGTACACCCTTTTTGGGTCATCCATCGACCTGCCCCGTATGCTACTACGAGCCTTTGGCTCCCGTCCTCCTTGAGGGCGCTCAACTGATTGAAAAAGCCGGCGTATGCTCGCTGCTTCCTACAGTACAGGTTCATACGCAGACGAGCCCACCTGAACTTTGTGCATTCTTTCCAAAGGCTCTCGTCATCAGCTGCGTGAATGCTCATAACCTCTCGAAACGCTTCAATATCGGCTCCGCGGCTCGTTACCCGGCTGATCGCTTCCAAATTCCCTTCACTCCTGAATTCGATGTCTCACTTTTATTCCTTGCATTCATTATACCGGATTCTCGGTAATATCTCGCTCATGAGAGCTTCAACAGACTTATGTCTTTCTGACGTAAGTTGCCGTCAGAGCCATCTTCCTCACGCTTGGGTGCTGCAATGGTAACGATGTGGGTGTTCCCGGGATCCATGCCAACGGCAAACGCGTTCTTCTGCGCCTCCAGCGCCGTTGGGCTCGCCTCCTGGTCCGTCCTCGGCTTCGCCCGTGGCGAAGGATGTAGATGAGAAGGATGCGGATCCTGCGACGCAGGAAGTGGAAAAGTACAACCTTGTAGACGGCTCGGCGAAGGATGTAGATGAGAAGGGTACGGATCCTGCGATGCAGGAGGTGCAGGATAACGACTTTGTCGTTGGCGCGGACCCTGGGAATACGAACATCATAACCATCGCAGCACCCAAGCGTGAGCAAGATGGCTCTGACGGCAACTTACGTCAGAAAGATATGCGTCTTTTGAGGTTCTCGAGAGCGAGATACTATCGAGAATCGGGAATCATGAATGCGAAGTAGAAAATTTGTACGTGGAATTCAGGAATGAAAGATCCCCTGGAAGCTTCGAGCGAGGTGACGAGCCGAGGAGCGGAACTTGAAGCTTTTCGGAAATTCATAGAAGTTCGCATGGCGCATTGGGAGGCGCTGTGGGAGGAGTATACAAAACCCCGGTGGGCTCGTTTGCATATGAATTTGTATTGTGGTAAGCAGCGGGCGTTCGCGAATTTTTTCAATCAGTTAAGTGACCTGAAGGAGGATGGAAATCAGAGGCTCGTCGTAGCATACGGAGCAGGGCACTGGAAGACCCGCAAAGAGTGTACACCAGCTCCAACGACAAGAACGTACAAAGAGTGTGCACGGCGTTTCGTTACGATACGGGTAGAGGAGTTTCGAGCATCGTATACACACCATGAACTGGGGTGTACACTTCAGAGAGTGGAGATGGAAAAGTGTCAGCGGAGCCCTGAAGATATAAAAAAGTACGGACCGCTGACGGAGGAGCAAATGGAAAGGAGGGCAAAAGTTCCAGGACTTCTTGCATTAGTGAGTACAACGAGTGACGGCAAGAAACGGATGGAGTTTGTGTATTGAGACTTTAACGCCGCAATCAATATAAGGAAATGTGCGGTGCTGGAGAGAAGACCTCCAGAATAGACAAGAGTGAACTTTATTGGACAACCTCTCAAAGACGAACTATATGAGAAAAAGTTGGAAGCAGTAGTGGGTGGCCGCTCCAAAAAGACGGGAAGGCGTCTGCACCTCAGTTGAAGACTTCTTGTCGAGAGCGGGTTTCTCGCCACTACTGTACACCGTTGGCGTCGTTCGACTTTCGAACGGCGTTGATGGTGCCACTATTCTGCCGAGTGTCATTCTGAGTGCTCAGCGAATCGCGTCGTTCTTATCACTGGTCTCCGTTTTGAGGGTTTCGTCAATGCTGAGAATCGTGCATGCCGCCTCCGTTGCCGAAGCAAATGCATTGGCACGAATCAGGACCGGTTCCCAGACATAGTTCTGCCAGCAGTCTTGCGGTTCACCGGTTTCCAGGTTTGCTCCGAACCAGAGATTCTCGTCGCTGGTCGCGTGTTTTGCCCGTAGTTTGTTGAGGAGGTCAGTGGCGTCAAAACCAGCATTCTCACAGAGTGTGCGGGGTATGGTCTCGAGTGCTTTGCCGTAAGCCGCGAGCAAGAGCTGCGCTTTGCCCTGGATATGCCTAGATCGCTCCCGCAGAAACTTGCTGAGCTCCATTTCGACAGCGCCGCCACCAGCCACCAGCTCGGGGTACTTGAGCGTACGTCTGACAATCATGATGGCGTCGTGTAGGGAACGCTCGGTTTCATCGAGGAATTGCTCGGATCCGCCGCGGAGTAAAATGGTGGCCGACCGAGCCTCCTTGCATCCAGTGAAAAAGTTAAAGCGCTCCGCTCCGACCTGCCGCTCTTCGAACCACTCACAGGTACCCAGAGCCTCTTCCACTCGCATATCGTGAACAGTGGTCTGAACGCGGGCACCGACCGCTCGCGCCACCCGCTGCAGATCGGCATCGGGAACACGACCAGCACAGAAAACTCCGCGATCAGCGAAGTACTGCGTCGCGAGATCGCCAATTGCCAGCCGGGAGAGCACAACACGAGCTCCAGTGGCCACTATTTTCTCAAGTTTCTCGTAGATGATATTCCACTCCGCGTCCACGATTTGCTGGTAAGCAGCAGCGGATTGCACCCGCACCTCCGCATTCTCCTTCTCCGACTTGAGTTCCAGTTCTAAGTTTAACAGCAGAATCTTGGGTTGATGTATCTTCTTCGGCTGCTGCTCAAAGCCGGCATAGCTGAACGTCTTCTTGAAGCCGACACCCGCGACGAGGCACGAGTCCGTCACACTGCCACCATTGACCTTTTTCACGCCGATCATGTCCAGGTCCAGATCATCATCCAGGGCGAGGACTGCATCAACAGCTATACCTGCGAAAAATTCACGGTATTGCGCGATGAGCTTGCTGTTGAGCGCCGTCCCCGCACAGCGCTGTAGCAGGGCGCGAGCGGCCTCACGTTCTTCTGTGGAAACGCGTTCGGGATCGGCGCGCAGGACCTTCAGTTGACCGCTCACGTCGACCGCGATCTGCTTCAAGCGCTCCGAGATCATGCGGTGTGCCTCGCGATAAGCGTAGATGATAACGCGTGGGTGCACGCCGTCCTCGAGAAAGCCCTTCGCCTGACGCAGCAGCTCGCCTGCCAGCAGCACTACCGACGTGGTACCGTCACCGACTTCCTCGTCTTGAGACTTGGCGATGTCAGCTAGCAAACGAGCCGCAGGATGCACAACTTCGAGCACTCGAAGGATCGTCGCGCCGTCATTCGATATAGTGACCTTGCCGTCGCTTCCCTGGATGAGTTTATCCATGCCTCGCGGGCCCAGTGTGCTGTGCAACACCTCTACAACCTGCTCGCAGGCGTTGATGTTGGATATGATCTGCCCGATACCTTGTGAAGCGTCCACGTCATCTTTGAGGATGATGATGGGAGGATAACCAGAAACCTGCGCCATGAACGCGAGCCTAACCACAAGCGCGTAACTCCCGTCGACGCCGAAAGCGCAGGCACGGCAGCCGCGGACGTACTGCGCACCGCCGAAGCGGATGGAACGCGGCACGCGGGCGCGCGTAACACAAGTAAGGTACAAGGTACTTCGCGGAACTTTATCTCCAGGCGAGTCGCTCTCTTCTCTAGCCGCACCGGTGGGTCTCCTGGTGGCACCCGGACAGCGCTGGGTGTTCCCCTGACGCTTGGAGGTGTCTCGTATACAACGACAGCGTTACGTGCAGGATTGCTGACGCCGGCGCCTGGGAACTTTGACCACTGCGTCGCTCACGAGTTGTGCGCTATACGGGCGTCTGAGAAAAGTCACGCGCACCTGTCGCGGTGCAGCTACTGCTAGTTGGTGACGCTAGACAATAGTGGGTGAAGCGCAAACCGAGTGTGCTACGGGAACGTTTTCGAGCGAGGAATCAGGGCGTGAACGATTCGGGACACGAGCGTCTTCGGCAGCACGTTGTCGGCCGTGGACAGTGGTCAAAGTACTGAGACTTGACGCAGTCACACGAACTTGCGTCTGGGGGGATTGCCTCGCGCCCTCCAGTGACACACGAGGGGTTACCACTGCTGTTCGGCAGTGGCCCGCAGTGGTGGACACGCAGCGTGTCCGTTTCCCGCCAGTGCACGCATCAGCAGAGCGCGCCTGCGTGCTTGTTGGACACGTGTCCAACGATCCGCTTTGCACTGCAGGGGAAGCGCTTGGGGGCTGTGTTCAGCAGCTGCCGCTGCAGCAACAACAACACCAACAAGAACAGCGACAACTACCCAGGCTTCTCTAGGAAGCAGCTGCGAACCAGAACATTTCTCTGTCGAGAATCGAAAAGCCTCGTTCACAAGCGTGTACTTCATTCTTCAGGAAACACCTAGTCCGACATAGGCGCATTTCTTGGCGACACGCGCTATCTTCTGATCGCTGTTGTCGCACGAGCTAGTATCGTAGAAACTGGTGTTTTCTGCAATGGTGCAGTCGGTAAACCTGGATACGGGGCAAGCGGAGGAATTCGAGTTGAAGCAGGGGCAGTGCGGTGCCGCACAGGAACCGCTCATACCAATCCGCATCGATGTGCAGTGGAACGATGCCCGTGTCGTCGATGCCTTTCTTTGGAACCAATATGAAGAACGCCTCACACCGGAGACGTTTGCCCCACACCTGCTCCGGGATCTGCAGCAACCTATGGAGCTTGCGAACGGTGTTGCGTCCGCCATTCGCGAGCAGATAGAGCAGTACTCTCCCTTTGAACACGAGCTATTCGCGGATCGTTCCGAGTTGCGCCTGCTCTTTACCTTGGATGTGCGAATAGGGAATATCCAGCTACAGGATACCTTTGAGTGGGATGCGCTCTCATTCGAAAGCGATCCCGAGCAGTTTTCGCGGATGCTCTGTCGAGAACTGGGCCTTGGAACAGAGTTTAGCACCGCCATCGCCCATGCGATTCGTGAACAGTTGCAGGACGTTTGGGCGGGTGTCGCTTACTCCCAAAAAAGCATTCTGGAATCCGTGCATCCGCGTATAACGATTCGGGATGGCGAAGATTGGGAGCTTCCGGGTCCCGCGGTGCGCGTGCTCTCCAAGGAGGAACTCGAAGAGGTGGAGCGGCGTGAGGATCGCAGTGCTCGCGCCATGCGTCGCAGTCAGCGCAAATCCGGGCTGAGCTGGGGCCTGGCCCCAGCGCCAACGCTCCGGGAGCGCTCCGTGGACAGCACTGTGTTTTTCGGGCCGCGGCAAGCCGTGGCCGAAGAGCGCCCCAAACGGCGTCGCAACCAGAATCCTGTTGACTCTGAGGGTCGGCCCGTCGTAGCCTGCAGCCATTGTGGTCGACATCCGTCAAAAACGCCTTTAATGCGAGTTGGACCACGTGGTCTCAAGAACGAAATCTGCAATAGTTGTGGCCTGTACTATCGCAAATATGGAGAGCTTCCCACGCATTATAAGGGCTATCCCATTGGGCCTGGGTATCCGCCACCTCCTGGAAGTCAGGAACATGATGCATAAGGATTCGTCCACACACGAGATAAGGAGGAGGTGCGAGCGGCACCAAGAACGGCAGCATCGTTGCATTCGACTTGTCCCGGGCGTAGCGCTGGCGCCTTTAGCCCCAGTTGATGCTGCCATTTTCGAATGCACCGTAGCGCGTATGTCGTCGCCCCGTCAGATGCACGAAAGTTTTTGGCAATTGTGTCGCGGTCTGCGCTAGACAGGCGTTTTGGAATCCTATGTTTTCAGAACCGCACATGCGCCATTATATATCATACGAAGCGCGTATGGCATCGCCACCGATGGTCACAATCCGCAGATGCTGGTGCTAACCTGAAACGACGGCGAGTGCTGCGTTCCGGAGACAACGTGTGCCTGCGTGCCTCGCCTCGGTGCGCGGCGTAGCTGCCGGGCTCACTCTGAGCGCCCCATACAGCTCGAGGAGATGCTGCGAATTGTGTGTCAGTACCGGCTCGTCGTTTTCCTCGTCCGATTTCCGCGCTAATTGCTGTGTGCGAATGATACGCTTTAGCTAGTACCGCTATGCGATAGCCGCTAGCAGCCCAAGACCTGGGAGGCCCAGCGACCTTGCCATCGCCCAGTTCACGCGCATCCGCCAACCATTCCTGGCATGGCGGATGTGTCTTCCGAATCTGTGTGCCTCGGCCGAAACGGAGGCTTGTATGCATCCATTCCCGAAAAGAAGTTCGGCGAGCCGTGTGCGTCCTCCGGAATTTCGTGTGGCGATACGTCGACCCGGACTTTGCCCTGTGCTAGATCCATCGGCGGGGGTGGGCTCCATTGCGGGGATGCGCTCTAAAGCCTGCGCATCGGCGCGCAAGTACCCGGTTGCACGAAAGCGCTTCCCTCAGGTTTCCAGGTGTCACCAGACGCTGTCCTTCGGCTCGCGAATAGGTCCACGCGGACCTGGAATCGCCCTGATCGCGCTGCTGGCTTAAGAACGGACGCTAGACGCACATGTACGCTTGAAACTGGGCGCTCGCCAACGGTCCAACGCTTGACCAGAGTCGAGACGAGTGCGACCCTAGAAAGGTCCAGAAGACGTCGGTGATTCTGACGGTTTTTGCGCAAATGCATACGGCTCGAGCTAGGCGCCGTTGTTTCCGAACGCGCACACCTACGCACAGCGTTCGCTCAGCTGCAGCCGGGCACCGAATCGCGACAACGCCTACGATCCGCCTAGATCCATCGTAATCATGCCGATAGACGGAAGCAATGGCCGCTTGCCGTGTCTGCTGGTGGCTGCATGCGATGCAGGTACGCTCTAGGCGTCACCGGGGCGCTGGTTTCACCGCTCGTAACGCACCAATCACGAATAGGTTTCGACGAAACCCGCGTATCATCCAACGGATGGCGAGCGCGCTACGAATGACTGGCCAACCGCCTTCAACTAGTCCTAGAAGCGCTTTTCGCTGTAAGGCGCTGCGCGCAACAGCCGGCCAAAAAGGCAGGGTAGCGCGTGTCCAATCCGCCGTCTCGATATCCACAAGGCCGCATTGCCAGGCATAATTTTCGAACTCATCCAGAGTGCATAGAAACGGGATGCAGTAGTACGCACATACCTTGCGATAGATGCGTCGGTCAGCGTCCGTAAACGGAGGCGGACACCGCCGATGACACCAGGCCGTCATGGCGAGTATGCCGCCGGGTCGCAGCACGCGAGCACATTCCTCCATGAAACGGAACTTGTTCGGCATGTGCTCGGCACTCTCCATACTCCAGATGACATCGAAAGCGTTGTCTGGAAACGGGAGCGCCAGCGCGTCCGCCACAACGGTCTCGACGCGATCCTCCAAGCGCAGCTGTCGGGTGAGCACCTGCGCTCGCGAGGCCTGAACCGGGCTCAGGGTGACACCGGTGACGTGCACATCAGCACCGTAGCGCAGTGCAATATACCGCGAAGCACCACCAATGCCACATCCCACATCCAGCACACGAAGACGTCGATGACCGGCTCCAATGGCGGAGCGGATGGACGCATCCACGCCACTGTAGTGGAGTAAGCGGTCCATCATGTCGATCTGGGCTTGGCGATCGTCCTTGCCATCCCGAGTGCCGTCGACGTTGTAAAAGCCGTGATGCATGTGTTCGCCCCATACTTGCTCCCACAGCTCCGACTGGAGATCGTAGAAGGTCGCGATGCGCTGGGCGAGGCCAGCACTCTCGGTGGCTTTTGTTTCGTCACCGGGGAGGCGCCACTGTGGCCCTGCTGCTGCAGGCGTCGTATCTAGTCCTAGCGCCTTCCTCTTGAGCAGGTATTCGGTACGTCGTCTCGCCATTATGAAACGGTAGAGCGTTGCGATGGCCAGTATGGTGATCGCAGCGATGGACAGTGCGCGGCCTGGGTGCACTCTGAGCCGTTCACGTGCGTTCTGTGTCCATGTCGAGAGGGTGTTCCAGGAGAGGCGCTCGTTGATTGTGCGCTCAGTCGCGGGGACTCGTACGCTGGCCCGATTCGCGGTGGAAAGAACTGACTGCGCAACGAGCTCAGTTTGCAAAAGCGGAGCGCCATACTCTACAGCGGAAACGCAGGAACTGCGGCGTTGCGCATAGCCGGCGGGACGTGTTATCCGCCGGCGATTCAAGCAGCGCAGTCTGTGCGTTGCGAATCGAGAAAGCCGATCGTCCGTGAAGCGAAGCAAACCGCCACGTTTGCCCGGTGCGTGTGACTTGGGCACCGCCCAAGCGTGCGCGAACGCCAGTTGATGCATGAAAGAGGGCGCTCAGACACTGGCGGTCGTTCGAGCGGACGTGCAGTCTGGGACTATGCACGGCAACGCTCGTAGGTGACAGCGGTGCAGCGTGTGACTCGCCTTTGCGTCGTTTGATTCGGAGCTAGAATGTTTGCGTGTGGGTGCCAAGTTGTGCGAAAGATCCGATCACGTCCTCAGATATCGAATACGACACTTGCTGGCGTTCTGCAGCGTAACCGCACGCTCGGTGCTGGCGCAGCAGCCGACGCTTCTAGCGGTGGCGCACCAGCCACGGGTCGCTGCCAGACGGAGGCGGGCCCCCATCGCCAGGGAGAGCGAGTCCACATAAGGTAGGGTTTGTCTATAATGTTATGTTTGTTCAGGTTCTAATCTGATCTGCATGCACAATGGAGTGCTGAACTGCACGCTCCATGCATGCCTGGCGATGTAGTTCCGAACGCGTCTAGGTGTCCAGCATCGAGAGCCCAGGTACAGCAATAGGGGATCACGGATTCCTTCGTACTTCTAGGATGATCGGTGGTCTGGTTGCGGGGGTCTCTTCGACGCCCGGCTGCTGGATTTCCTGGCGTCACCGATATCAAGATGCTTCACGACGCTTTCGTACGTGTGTTCGTCAACCAACCGATACAGTGACACCATGATACAGTTCATTCGCACGTATCTCGACTCTTCTCCATTTCTGACATGCAGTATGTTTAAATCACGAAATCTCTACATGATCGATCTTATCTTTTGGGGCTCAAGGCAACTCGTGTGCGCACTGCGAGTCGTTCAGCGGGGCCCGCAACGCGAGAAACCCCGACGTGTCGTCCTCTGACGCATTGTTCACGAGCGCTTGCTGAACGTCCACTTGCCTTGCCACGTCAAATGATCGATTGATTTCGGGAAACAAATCCTCCTTTCGTGATGACCAATGAAGAACCGACATTCAGTACCAGCGTGATGCCTCTCAGGGCGCGATGGTGCTGCTGCTGCTGGTGCTGCTGCCAGAAGCGCTCGTCTCTCCTGTTTTCGCATGGAAAAGGGTACTGGACGCGGACTGGGGTCATCGCAGCACTCGGTACCAGTAGGGCATGCGCCACCGCTACGTACGAGACAAGCGTCCACGGATCGGAGTCTATCGGCTAGTTCTTCGGTTTGAACGTACGTTTCTGTACACGTTTCATGGCGGACTAGACCGCATTCCATAACTCCTCCGCCGAATGGAACAGCGTGTGCTTGCACCCACAGCCGACAGAATACTCGCTGAGGATATCGCTCAGCTGAAGCGCATGATCCCAGTGTAACGTACGGGGCTCGGGAACGGAAGCGAGCGCCTCGCTGGCTGTTTCCAGTATGCGTCAAGGGCATCCACCGAGTGATGCCGCGAGCGTTCATGCGCTGCAGGACAGCTCGCAGGGGCAGCGTTGTCGAGGACGTATTCGATCACCTGCTGACCACAGCCGAGTGTCACTGGTGTGAAGGACGCACTCAGCTTGTGTACGAAGAAGACATGGGAACTGTGACTTGCGTCTATGCATGCAATACGTGAAAAACTGCAGGACGCTGTGAACTCGGGACTTGAGCGCTACCGTCATCACCCCTTGACTGCTGAAAACGATTTTAGAGGACAAGAGACGTCCAAGGTATCGCAATCCGCTCGTAAGAGAACGGTGAAGAATCTATTTACAGAGCAAATCCCTCAAATACCTATATTGTCCACAATCGAAAATCGCGATCCTTTATTGTACACGTCCTTGTTACTCAGTTGCACTTGTTTCGTGCGCCCACCCCGCCGCCCCGCAAACTCCAGGTCACCCCAAAGCACCCACACATACGACTACAAAGCCTTGCATTAGCCCCCCAGCCTCGTGTTCTCGATGCATCGCGCGTGCGGTCTGCGGCGCGCCGCGTTGCAACGGCTCTCGCTGCGACGCATCCTCCATTGCAACGCTGCTCAGCTCCCGTACGCTTCTTCGACGCGTATAGGGACCAGGTTTGCACTAGGACTCGTTCCTCGCTAGCCTGGATAGGGCAGCGGAAACTGAAAGGGTTTCAGCCTCTCGCTTGAAAGACGAGTCATTACGATCGTGCTGATGCCTTTAGCGGCCTTGGGGCAACGCGCAGCGCTTTTCGCAACTTCAGCAACGACGACACGTAGTCTGTTGGGCAGGTTACGGGAGTCGGGTCCGCAGGATCATCGTTTCGTTTCCACGAGCACACGCTTGGTCCACCAGTCATCGCAAACGTTCGGTGCAAGGCGGGCTACTTTGCAGCAGCTCGCTCTATTCAAGGCGGTCGGCACTGGGGGGTCGTACGGCGTCCCTGGCGGCAAGCAGACGCTGAAACGGCAGCTGCACGCGTCCACACCCATGGCCAAGGTGCCGCTTTCACGCTATGAACCGGATACGAGTCTCGAAGAGGTCTATGAGCGCATTCGCCAGAATGTCGCGGTGGTTCGGAAACGTCTCGATCGGCCGCTTACGTTGGCGGAGAAGATCCTGTACGGACACCTATCGAATCCGGAAACAGCAGAGCTCGTTCGCGGCAAGTCCTATTTACACTTGCATCCGGATAGAGTGGCGATGCAGGATGCAACAGCACAAATGGCAACGCTGCAGTTCATGTCGGCGGGGATTTCGCGCACCCAGGCACCAACCACCATCCATTGCGATCATTTGATTACCGCCCAGAGTGGGGCCAAGGAGGATCTCGAACGAGCAGTTCAGCAGAATCGTGAAGTGTACGACTTTCTGTCAACAGCGGCCGCCAAGTATGGCATGGGTTTTTGGAAACCGGGTTCTGGTATCATTCATCAGATCATACTGGAGAACTACGCTTTCCCGGGCGGGCTTATGATCGGTACCGACTCGCACACGCCGAATGCCGGCGGTTTAGGGATGGCGGCTATCGGTGTCGGGGGCGCCGACGCTGTGGACGTTATGGTCGGGCTCCCGTGGGAACTCAAGGCACCGCGGGTCATCGGCGTGCGCCTCACTGGCAAACTCCACGACTGGACTGCTCCGAAAGACGTTATTCTCAAGGTTGCGGGAATCCTTACGGTCAAGGGCGGCACCGGCAGCATCATCGAATACTTTGGCCCCGGTGTCGATTCGATTTCCTGCACGGGCATGGGTACCATATGCAACATGGGCGCCGAAATCGGTGCGACAACCTCGATTTTTCCCTACAGCAAAAGAATGGAGGCGTATCTGAAAGCCACTCGTCGTGACGCGATCGCGGAACTGGCCAACAAGTACGTCGACCTGCTGCGCGCCGACGAGAACGCAGTCTACGATCGTCTGATAGAAATCAACCTGAGCGAGTTGGAGCCGCATGTGAACGGTCCCTTCACACCCGACTTGGCGCATCCGTTGAGCAAGCTCAAGGACGCTGTCAAGCAAAACGATTGGCCTGCTGAGATCCGGGTCAGCCTGATAGGCTCGTGCACCAACTCATCCTATGAGGACATGATGCGAGCGGCTTCGGTCTGCAAGCAGGCAATCGATCACGGTGTCAAGGCGAAGACGATTTTCCATATCACTCCGGGCTCAGAGCAAGTTCGTTCGACGATTGAGCGCGACGGTATGATACAGCTGTTTGAAGCGATCGGTGGTGTTGTTCTCGCGAATGCATGCGGGCCCTGTATCGGCCAATGGAATCGACAGGATGTACCAAAGGGCGTCAAAAACACCATTATCACTTCGTATAATCGCAACTTTGCGCAGCGCAATGACGGGAATCCGCTTACACATGCGTTCATGGCGAGCCCGGAAATCGTGACTGCGTTTGCGCTCTCCGGACGACTCGATTTCAATCCGGTTACGGATGTGCTGACGGATCAGTCAGGAAAGCCGTTCAAACTGCAGAGTCCAAGCGGGGATGAGTTGCCGGCTCGCGGCTTTGACCCCGGCCGGGACACGTTCCAGGCACCTCCGGGGGACGGCTCGAGCGTCGCTGTTCGCATTGATCCGCAAAGCGAACGGTTGCAACAGCTGGAAGCGTTCCCGGCTTGGAACGGCAAAGATATCGAACGGGCGTTCATTCTCCTCAAGGTCAAGGGCAAGTGCACCACGGATCATATCTCCATGGCGGGGCCGTGGCTCAAATACCGCGGCCATCTGGACAACATTTCGAACAATCTCTTCATTGGAGCTATCAATGCGGAAAACGGCAAAGCGAACCTCGTGAAGAACCAACTCAACGGTGAGTATGGCCCGGTGCCCGCAACTGCTCGGGCCTACAAGCAAGCCGGCATTCCGTGGGTCGTGGTCGGCGACGAAAACTACGGCGAGGGGAGCTCGCGGGAGCACGCCGCCCTGGAGCCCCGCTATCTCGGTGGAGTCGCGATCATCGCGAAAAGCTTTGCACGTATCCATGAGACCAACCTGAAGAAACAGGGTATGCTGCCGCTTACGTTCCAGGACCCCGCGGACTATGACAAGATCGACCCTTCTGATCGGGTCAGTATCCTCGGACTGACCAAGTTCCGTCCAGATGAACCGTTAACGTTACGCGTGGAAAAGGCGGATGGGTCGCAGCTTGAGCTCAAAGTCAACCATTCGTTCAACGAGGCTCAGATCGAATGGTTCCGTCACGGTAGCGCCTTGAACAAGATTCGGGCGGACCTGGTAGCAGCCGGCAAAGCCTGAGCACCGACCGACCGACCGCCCTCGCGGTCCGCTTCCCCAGTGCAGCGCTTTTGCCAGCAGCAGTGCATTGGTTTCCCCTGATAGTGAGATTCACGACGTACTACCGTTTAAACAGAAAGGAAAGGCGTTTTCTTCTCACGACAATGCGTTACTAGAAACCGCATGCTCAGACGAGCGGTGAACGTCGGCGCCCCGTAACCTACTCGGTACGAACCGCATCCCGAGGTAATCCAGGGTCATTCGCCTCTTGTCTACAGACAGGCCAGGAGGTCGCAGCGCGACTCGGGCACGGCGCGGCGGCATAGACGGGTGGTTTCGAAACGCCGCCCGGTCTCGAGCACGCTCACGCCCATGCACCGCGTTCAGGGAGCGCGTTGCTCAAAGACCGGCACCTGATGCCTCTGGTACAGCTATAGGCGCCTCTGTTCAGTGGCTGATACAGTCCAGTCAAAGTCGGCGTGGCGAAATCGGCACTGTTTCGCATAGCGAGCTGGATCCGAGCACTAGCGGCACCAGCTCCTGCAGTCTGCCGCGCAGCGTGAACGTCGCGCGCGCGACAACAGGCAGGTGCTGCTGGAGGAGATGCGGCGGGATTCCCCCCGGGGTTGCGTGTCGCTGGACACAGAGCAGCGGGCGGCGCGCTTGTCTCCGTACGCAGCGTCATCGTCTGGGGCGAGCGGGGCACCAGGCGGGTATTTCGCCAACGTATGCGGTTCCGTTCGCTGCACCAGATATGCATACAAGTCATTGCGGCCTGATGCACGCCACAAAAACGCGACCCAGCAGTCAGCACTTGCCGCCACAGCTGCTTCGGTGTACGCCGCCGCGCCCCTGTCGACCAGAGACGCACCCCCACGTGCCTACGCAAGTCGTTCACGACGTCGACCGCCGCATGGCACCCAGCTTGACTGCTCGCCGTCGCCGTGCGTCCGCGCTGTTCAACACCAGCGCCCAGTCGTTCGCGTCCGGTACCGACGCCAGCGGCTCCGTTGCAGGTCCCTGCGGCTGCTGCACTGCTGCGCCTCCAGCAGCAGCAGCAGGCGCGCCCGCATTCGAGCGCGTACGCATCGCCGCTGGCGCATCGCGGCAACGTGCCGCTTCCGCAGTGCGCATGCATTCCTCCGCCAGCGCCGCCTCCCAGAGCGATGCCGAAGGCGCACGTGTGGATCTGGACAAACTGGACATCGATGCGTGCACCGCTGTACTGGACAGCACCGCAGGGCGATGCGTGTCCGCACTGGGCGATGCGATCGGTGCGGCAAACTGCTCCGCTGAGAGGCGCGCTGCATTTGGAGGCGCCTCGGGCCGCGTCCCTCGATCGCGTGCGCTCATCGGTGTCGGGGTGCTGGCTTGCGTCTCACGCGTGATCGACAGTAGCGCGTTGTCTTCGGCATTGAGCGCGCTGGGTTTCAAAGCAGCACCTGCAACAGCGGAGCGTCTGTCCGCTTCGGCGTGATTCGCTTGGCTCGCCCGGTTCAGCGATGTGCCCGCAGCGTGTTCTTGCTTCGTAGCATCGAATACGTCGACCAGCGAGGCTGCGAGCGATGCGAAATGCCACGATCCTGCGCGGTCGCTTTTCGATGCGGCGGCTCTGGCCCCGAGCGCGCTCGCCGTGCTCGTGCCAGGCTGAATCTCGGCGACGCGCTCGCGATCCTCTCGTTCTTTCTCCTGCTCATGCATGGTGCGTAAACGCCGCAGGTAGGCGTCTGTGACGCGAAACGCCTGTTCGCGCACATCAGCGACTTTATCGCCGAGTCCTTGACAGAGCGCCGGCAGAATTCGACTCACCATATCATCCCGAGCGTAGAGGTCAGCGGTCGCCTCTAGGGCTGCGATGCCCGCAGCGCGCGCGGGCGGGAACGAGTCGCGCATCGCTCGCGTGAACGCCGCAACAAGCACCTTCTTCTGCGTCGTCGCACTCAAAAGGGTCGCGATCTTGCCCAAACAAATCGTAGTATTCGTTCGTATTGCCGGTTCCGGATCCAGCTGTAACTTGGCGAAATGGTTCATCAGGACGTGATTGCGATTCCGTTCGCTCAAACGCGGAGCTATCCGGGCGATCGTCTTGAGTACCATGTCCCGCAAAGCCAGCGGTACGACCTGCTCCATCGCGCTGGGTGACCCCGCTCTTGGATCCGACGTGCTCTGCGATGTTGTCGACGCTGTCCCTGTTTGGATCGTGATTTGGCGCGGCAAGTTGGCCACCATCGCCGGAAACAAAATCTCATTCAACTGACTCGTATCTGCACGCTCGACCAGCCAGTCCAGTGCCTGGGCAACTTCATTCCGAACGTCGATCGGACTGGCGCGTAGCCAGCGTGCAACCGCTTCCATGAATGCACGTGTTTCCGGTCCTTGTCGGTTCTCGAAACGACGATGAATGCGTAACACCACGCGTATGGCAGCTGGATCCGCAACGCCCAAGTCAATGGCCTGCTGCAGCAGTGGTGCTGCCTTGTAGACACAAAACGATGGCGGCAGTTTGTCTAGTGACTCTAGTAAAGACTCCATGGTGCTGCGTTTTTCCCAGTGCTCGCTCAGCTGCAGACGGTCGAGCGCTAGATTGAGACGCACGAACGGCATCTGCAAAATGTGCTCTTGTGTGAGAAACGACTGGAGCGCTGCGCGTTTCGCGCTATCAGCCGCTAAAAATAGCGAGTAAACGGAACGCAGCTTCTCTGGAATGACCTGGATACGACGCAAATCGTCTACTGTTTGGTATTGGCCGCCCGAGAAAAGCTCATACATGAGACATCCAAAAGCCCATGCGTCCAACGCGTGCGTCGGTATCGCGGTAGCAGGCGGGACGGGCGTATGAAGTTCTGGAGGCCAGTAGTTGGCGAACTGAAATTGCCGCGCCTCGCTCAGGCGTTGCCACTGCGCCGACTCGGTGAGAACTTCCAGGCCGCCGAGTTTCCAGTCGCCTCCCGCTGTCACGAAAACCGTAGCCGGCGACAGCCGACCGTGAACGGACTTCATTTCTGTATGAATGAAGTGCAGAGCTCTCGCTATACAAAATAAACCCCATACAATCGTCTCCGCGGTCAGCGAAATTGGATCAGAACGCAACACAAACTGCAACGGAACAACTGCTTCTGTCACCAGCTGCAGAGACTCGCTCTGAGCTGCGCCAGCTGATAGTTCCGACGAGTCAACAAACCGCAAAATATCCGGATGTCTCACTGTTCGAAGCCGCTGTACGCCTGCCCTCGCGAGATGCTCGCAGACGTCTGCCCGGCTTCCGTGGTGTCGTCGCCGCTCGAAACGAAACAGCGTTACCGGGGGAGCGTTCTCGTCGCGAGTCGAAACAGCATCGTGAACAGTCCAGACTTGCGCCGGATCATCAAGAGGAATGGTGCGTGTCACGCGATAGGGCAAGTCTCGGGACTCCTTTCCGATAAGCTTGAGCAGCGTCTGCATAGACGCAGCGCCAGGCGTTGCAGTAGTAACGGTATCGGTGAAGCGGGCGATCGACACGTTCCAGGGCGCTGCGGGGGCGACTGCCGCGTGGCGCGCGCCCTGCCCGCATCGTACTTCCGCCTCCAGTGTTTTCTTCTTCATGGACAACACGTTTCCTTAGGCCAGCGTTCTCCGATTATGCGCTTTTTTCTTTTCTTTCTTTTTTTTCAGTGCGCGGTGAGGTATCCATCAAACGCCCTACTTCCATGTTACTTGACCTATACTTCGTCTCGGATATTCTGGTCGTTTCACACGTCCTATTGTGTGTGCCAAGTGCCTGCCGAAAGCGACCGCAATGGCGCCTATAGCGTCGGTGCGGTCGCTGCACGGAGACAGAGCGGCGTTGCCGTACCACACACAGGGGGCGTCGGCTCGTGTTTCCGCCTCCGATGCGCACACGTTGCACAGCGTGCATGCGTGCGTGCCTCTTTATCCGTAGAGCGTTCGCTGGCAAGTGCTTCGTAGCATCCATGTGTACCATGGAAGACTAGGGTCGAGCAACTCGCTCCGTTCGAGCGGGTAGGTAGAATCCAGAATTCATACGGTAGCTCAAATTTTTACATAAACTAGCGGGTGCGACGGCGGAGCTCGCAACTACATCCCGGCTGCGTCCCCGTCAGCTGCCATCACGGATCGAGACACAGCCAACGCTCGGATATTGGATCCATGTATGCATCATGTTTACAGCGTTGGAAAAGTGTCGTCTATGCATAGATCATGCCGAGTTGGGGTCTAAGTTACCCAAGCAACGGTCCATGTGCTGCAGGAGGCGCATGCTGCGGTGTGTCGCACAGCGCATCCAACTGAGTTTGCAGCACGTTTGAAAAGAGCTTCTGAGGGACTGATTTCGTTTCGAACGTGGCTGAGAGTCGTATGCACCTCACGGGTAGTGCTTTCGTTTACAAAAGAGGCTCAGAAGCAGCTGCACACTTTCCGAATGAACGCGCTCGCAGCGAAGGCGTCAATGCTCTGGATCCATGTGTGCGCGCACGCCCGCTCAACAAAAACGAGCGTGCCGATACGCATTGCGATTATAGGGAATCCCGGGTTCGCGTCAGTGATCCTGCACATCCCAGCGAAAACGCCATGATACAATGCGATACCGAGAGAGTACGGCGCTCACTCGATACCGGATCCAGCCGAGAACTGGCGCTGCGTAGGCGAGACGGTTCGAGAAGTGCAGTCAGGCACCAGAGATGACACGCTCCATAGAGAATAGGTACTGTTTTCTAGGTTGATCGCAGATATCCACGTCTCGATAGCCGATGCACAATACATTCGATGCTTGACGCGCACTTGAATGCCCAAAGAGGCGTTGATACGTCGCTGGTGAGCATGCGCAGCGGCGATGCCGAGGGTGAAGGTCATCGGGCTCAATGTCACGGGGAGCTCGCGACCAGCGCCATGGATACTGCCCGCGATTTCGAGTCCATACGCGGTAGCACCTATTCGTTTCAGATGTATCGTTCCGGAGCGTCACCGGCATCTGCTCATCGTCAGAACCCGACACCCCCAGGCAGCGGGAGGTCCTCATTGCGCAGTCCAGGCCAGGTTCCCGAGGCCTCCCCCGCCCCCCGGATTTGTGCATCGTCTATGGCGGGACCTTCCATGGGGCACGCATACGCTGCATACCAGTACCGTATGCACGATTTTCGACATCACCATCTAAGGCCCCTTCGCAGGTGCTGCTGGCGTCGCTACGCGCATGCAGCAGCGACATCGGCGACGAACAGGTATCGCATGTGTTGCCGGCAGACGCTCTGGTCAGCGTCGGCGAAACTCGCAGTGTCCCATGAACCAAGTCTACGGATCCGGCGATTCTCGCGTTGCCGCAGTTGCTTCGGGCCGGCACCAGGCCAGGAGCATATCAAGTGCTGGACTCGACATGTCCATTTCCAACCAGAGCAAGTGAATCGGGCCATCTGGGCCTTCGTTATCACGGTTCTCGTCAGAATGCTGGTTCTCGCGGTTTATTCCCGAACCGCCCGTCCATAAACCGTCTTCCAGCATCTTGAATGAATCTGATTCATTACGTAGCTTCTGGACAGCTTCCCAGCTACACGGCCGATGCGTCTCCGAAGGGCCCAACTGGCGCCCCCGGTACTCAATTCGACGTCTCCATTCCACCTCGTCTGTGAGTTGGCAGTTCACAATGCGAAGTTCCACTCGTCTGACTCGAGAAGCGTTCGCAACTTTCCCTTCGACAAGTGAAGGTCGCAAGCGCTCCCTTATCGCCGTCATCAGGGCGACTAAATCCGCACGAAACCGAAACGGAGCGTCTACGAGTATGTAGGGCACACCCAATTGCACCTGTTCCGCAACGAGCCTCCACAGTAACTGTTTCGAGAGATCGTTGCAGCGCTCCTCGGGGAGCACGTTCGCGCCGTACAGCACATCTTTCAAGTCGTCCTTGTCAAAGCGCGGCGCTCTGAGACGCTCTGCTATCGCACGCGACAGTGTCGTCTTCCCGACACCGGGAAACCCTTTGAACACCAGGACACGCACCGGAGACGCACCCGCCATGCGCTGACGTCGTACCCGTTACGCACAGCAGGCCAAGCGCTTCCTGGAGCGCTTGTCCCGTCGACTTTGACCCCGGAACCGCCACGGGACACCACAGCGAGTCCACTGGGGACCGCCCAACCAGAGACACGAGGCGAAGCGACGCTGCTGCAACGCAGTCGAAAGCGCCTTTTCCGTTTTCGTCTGTTTTTGGTGTCGAAGGCGGCGACAATTGGAGCGGCGCGTGTTGCATGTACGGCGAGACCGCAGCACCTACGTTCACGAGTCTTCAGGCTGGCGTATTCTCACAAAAACAGAAGCGATCCATATTATTGGACAATAAGCTCATACATCAAGCGATGAAACTGATGCGCTGGTTCCGCTCGGCGGATTTGCGGTACGAGATAGGTGAGCGACTTGTGACGAGGCACCCGTCAACCCAGCGTGTCCCGGTGGCGCTGTCGCACGCAGACAGGCGAAGAGCCCCCAGTCTCTGCGCGCTAACCAGCGCGAGCACGTCTGCATCTAGCGTCCACAGCAGCTTGCTGCGATACGTGCAGCGTGACCTGGAGGGACGACCTCTTGGGCGCGTTTTATCGAACACGGGAGCGATCAGAGGCTTTTCGGCAACAAGCGCAGGTGACGCAACGCTGGAGACTGCACCGCTGGACGAGCTGCGACGGGAACTGGGCGCTCCGGATCTACAGCTCGAAGACTCGCTGGATACCGGTGACGGGAGACCTGCAAAGCGCGACGCGGGTTTCACGGTGCGCCTCTTGCAGTACCTGGTGCAGCGCTACCGAGGCCGTGTTCATCCAAACCCGCTTGCAGTGGCGCAAAGCGCTACAGTTAGGGACCTGCTCTACCTCTTTGCGAAACTTGATCGGGATCTGGCGGTTCGCGAAGGTAGGGACACCGCCGCATGGCGAGCCTGGCGCTTACAGCGTTTCTTCGGCGTCTCCAGCATGGACGAGATACCACCGAACGTAACGATTGACGCTCGACTCTTGCCGGATGCACCTTCACCGGGTTCCGTTCCGTATAACCGAAGAAAAATCCGTGAGCGTTTACGTCGCGTGCTGGAGTCTGCGCGTGCATCGACGTCGCCTCAGAATGAGCACGAACCTGGGGCATGAACGCGTAGCGGTGCGTTCTGTGGGAGACGGGCGCCCAATAAAGCGGCTATTCGAAGTGTGAAAGTGTGCGCTAGTCGTTGCGCCTGTGCAGCTTGTACCATGAGCATGGGCGTGTCGAGGTTCTGCCACTTTGGCTCCGTGGACTGTTCCCTCAAAAGTGGCTGGGTTGCATGGTGAAGCGTACTGATCGTAGCTGCGCGAGTGAGCTCTGTTGCAAGCGCGCAAAACGAATGCTCTGCTCTGGTGAGTAACTTGAAGCGGCATCTGCGCAGGAGGCGCAGGCGCTTATGGCAAAATGCTGATTACTTGCATGTTTGACCGCGAAAATCGCAGTCGATAGACATTGCTGCTGACAGCAGCGATAGAGAGCACGTCCATTCTACCTAGATGCAATTATTCACATTGCAGATCACTCGGACGACATCTGTCACCATGGAATGTGAGTCAGATCGCTTCCGTTCTGCCTAGTTGTGGTCAATCACTCTGCAGATCACTTGGACGACATCTCTTGTCATGGCAGGCCAATCGCATGATTCATGGACTCGAATGCCGGGCAACGAGGCAATCGCAACTGCATCGGAACATTGCCCAGCAGCTGGGTGACGGTGCGCACCAGACTCCTGTCGCTGCAAATACATTTTACGAAGCGTCGAGGTATACCAAGAGTCCATGGATGTTATGCGTATCGCTTTTTGAACCGGACTCATTTGTCTGGGGCGCTGCTGTAGACTGCACGTTTCCGAAAAGGAGCAGTTCAGGGGCCGGCATACCGTCACATGATGATTCCGGTGACGCGACTTGATTGGGAGGAGGCATCACGAGCGGTGCCGCTTCTCGCTTAGCTCCCGCTGCTGCATGTGGCCTATTCGACGGAACACGACTCGTGCAAGGATCCACAGGCTCCATGTGTACATGTGCTTGCGCAGTAGATAACACGCTGCGCTCATCAGCTTTCACTGCCTGTCGAGAGACTTGCGCGACACATGGCGATCCGGATGAGCGCAGCTTAGAAGCATCTAGCGACGATTCCTCACGTGGATCCAGATGCGCTGCTGCTCGAGGAGGACTCAGCTGCTGTGCTGGCCACCAAACATGCCAAGGTTCAGAATCATGAGGCGAGGAAACCAGAGGTGCGTGATCCGGGGATGTCACATCGTTTCTCGTCCTCGAGGAGCGCATGCCTTGTGACGCAGCGAGCGGCTGGCGCACGTAAGCGGTTTCGTTCCGCAGTGCATAGATCGCTACCTGAACAGTATCCATCATTTCTCGCAGGCGATGCTCGATGGTCGTTCGATAGCTTTCGGGGCACCGGACGAGGTCGTTCAAGCCTTCCTGTAAATCAACCTGTAATATTTGCAACGCTTGCTCAAGGTGATTCACATTCTGGCGCAAACTGTTACATTCTTGAAAGAGTCGATGATACGCCATCTCGGTGGCGCAGCGTTCTGCACGTTCGCTTGCAGCGTAGGCCTCTTGGGCTTGGGCTCGTTCTTTCTCCTTTTCGAGTGCTTCTCTCAAGCGCAAAATCTCCCAATGTGGATGCGACGGCTCAAAGGGCCTCCTCAGAATATGCCGAGGGCTCTCTTCGATGAGGGAGCGAAAGTCGCCGGGTGAACCCTGTTCCTCGAGCGTGCGCGCTCGGGACCATCGGGACTTGTCAGCGACTACAACGGCTTCTTTGGTCGTTCCTTGCCCGGGTGCGCGGACTGGACGGCGTCGACTCTGCTGATTGCGGGCCGAGGCTTTCCGAGACTTGGTTCCAGGGCGGCTCGGTGTTGCAAAACAGGCTGTGCCTCCTGGGGTTGCGGGTTTTCCCGCCGGCGCGAGTTCCGAAGGTTGGTTCTGCAGCTCTCGAAGCACTGCACGCCCGGTTCGTGACGTATGACGCTTTCCGTGATTCCTCGCGTTTGACGACGACTCGATTTCGGTACGGGTATTGGACAGGGTGCACTGGTTCCCGGGTGCTCTAGTGCCGCGCGTTTCCTTCAAGTTCTTATGTTCGCGCTCCCTGCGCTCCGGAGTCAAGAGCGAGAACTCCAGCTGCCGTTGAACGATTCTATCCTCAGAATCGAGGTGTTTTTCCGGTACGCATTCATCATTCGTCATATTAGCGAGTCGTCGTAGTACAGCAGAGTCCTCTGGAGTGAGCATGATGCGCCAAGCGTTCGTTTCGGACAAGTCGCTGGGCGAGAGCGCCAAACCTGCAGGCGATTTGAAATAGGACGCAGGTTCTGAGCCCCGGGGTGCGCGCGACCGCATTGGAATCCTGTACACGATAGATCAAAATGTTTCATGATGGACATTGATGCGTTCGCGCATGGCGCCGGCGCCGGCGCCCGCACACCACAGCGGCGGGGGCGGCATCCGGGCAGCCACCGGATCGATGTTTCCTGTCTTCGGGACTGGAAGCCGCATCTGAGCCGGTCAATTGCAGAGGCTTGCGGGGTCCAGCGGGAGCCTCTTTCGCGTTTGCAGAAGGCGCTTATGCCTCGCGCAAGTTCCGATTCTATTCGTGGACATTGCACTATACACAACGCTGCGCATCGAACAGACGAATGGCGGCTGTGTGCACGTAGCGTGCTGGCGCCGCGCATGGCTCGTACCCGAGGCCACCGGCGGTGGCTGTCGCACCGTCGCTGGCGCCGACTCGAGACTACCGGTCGGTAGTGTGAGGTGGCGACCCGAGTCGTCGCTGCGCCATCGCACCGGCCCTGCACACACTGACCACGATTGCACCGCGATGCGCATGGCCAACTAGTCTGTCGCGTCGGCAATACCACCGGCATTTATTTCGAAAGTAGCCTCGCCTTCGGGTAGGCAAGGACTATCCACCAGCTTTGCGATGCGCTGCTCGCCGCGTCCTTTCCGGAGTGCCAGTCTCGTGGTCGATGCATGTGCCATGATGTGACCGCCGATCGGCTTCAATGGATTGGAGGAGAACATAGCCGCCGCGCCATCGGGGCACGCCTGTACCTGATTCGTAACCAGGGCACAGACGTTGAACTCCTCGGCGAGCTTGCCAAGCGTACTCATAAACTGATTTAAATGTTGCTGGCGTGCACTGAGTTCCCCACGTCCGCTATAGTCCACGCGATAGAGCGCCGTCGCCGAGTCTACAATCACCAAGGCGAAGCGCGACTCGCACATGAGAGCCGCTGCCTCGCGCAGCAGCTCCAGCTGCTGATCAGTGGTGTAGGCGCGCGCGTGCGCAATATTCTCGAGCACGTCATCGGCATCGATGCTGAAGCGCGTTGCGATCGCGCGGATGCGCTCCGGGCGGAAATTGCCCTCGGTATCGATGTAGACGACTCTGCCGGCATGCGACTCGTCCGCTGCTTGAGCGGTCACAGCCAGCGTGTGGCAAAGCTGGGTCTTACCACAGCGATATTCTCCATAGACTTCGGTAATCGAAGCAGACTCGAGTCCACCTCCGAGTAGCGTATCGAGTGCATCGCTGCCCGTTCGGAGATGAAAAACACGCTGACGCACCGCCAGACACTCTGTACCGCTGCGGTAGCTGACGTCACCGGCGGCTGTCCTGGCCGCCGCCATGATCTTGTCCACCTTGGCCTCTGAGAGGCCCTTGATGTCAAGGAGCAAGCGCCGCGGACGCTGCAAAACGCCCAGACAGGTCACAATGCCAGCTTCGCGCAGTTTTTTTACATCTGTCGCGAGCACACCTTGCTGTTCAAGTTCCTCGATCGGGTGAAATACCTCGGTCGTTTTCGAGCGGGCCCGCTCTACGACACTAGAGCGGCTCATCCCACGATGCTGGTGTTGTCCTCGAACTGTCGCTAGACAACGCCAACAAGTTCGCCTTACGATGAATATCGCGATGCAGCGTGTCATCAAAATGATCGGATGCTCCTCCATGATGCATGTCGGGGCATGCGTGCATGATGATCGCTCAGTTGACGAACACGCATGTATGTGTAGACACGTATATACATATGCACACATATATACACATGCACGCATCTATACATATGCACGCATCTATGCAGACACGTATACATGCACGCATCTATACATATGCACGCATCTACGAAGACACGTACGTAGGTCGATGGTGCCGAACCTATGCCTAAAGGCCGTTCGTTCGACAGCTCTGCACCTGTTGACGTGAACATGGTACCGTAACCATGCAGTCAGAATTCGTCGCACCAGGGGTTCCTGGAATACTCCATTGTAACCGTAGACGCTCAGCATGCTGCAGCGGGACGCTGATCTGCTAGTGTTGCAGGCACCTCTTGCCCCGGGATGAACAGCTGGATTCCGTGAACGCCCCGGCATGCGAACGTGTACGTAAGCACACACACACACACACACACACTATTCAGTGTCCGCTCTGAACCTGAACAAAGCACGTTGACAGCGGTTGGACAGCCTGCATACGACTTGCGGTCCGAGTGGTTTTCATTGAGCGCCCTATCGAGCTGAGGCCTGTCCCTGGTTCGTTTTCCGCTTTGGCACAGCGGCGTACCAGGACAACACGAATCCACGTCCCGTGTGTGGAAGCTGGTGCGCTCCTTTCCTCACAACAATGAAGGAACACGCAGCGAGCGCCGTTTGTCGCTCGTTTAGGATCCAGCACGATACCCGTGCGTGTAACACAGCTTGACTCCGTTCGGCGTGTTGCGTTCTGTTGCCAGTACCATCGAGCGCCACATGCTTACTCTTCATGATTCTATGCTCTACACATCGAGGAAAAGCATTCCACGAAAGATCGCAAGGCTACCAAGAGAAGCAGACGATGTCGGTTGCGCGGCGGACAACGCCGTTCCTGCGCGCCTGCATCCGATGCCGACCAGACAAGCACTTTGCATTCGACCGCAAAGCTGCCGCACGAAACAAACTATGTCTCCTGATCGTTGGTCGAAGACTCCTCAGCGAACAGCTTCGTTCGCGCATAATTCAAGTACACTTGGTCCTCGAAATCGCAGTTTGGCAAGACGCTCGACGCTCCCGAGGTCTCCATCGGAGGCAGCCGCACAACGACCACGGGCTCGGGTGCGCCGCTGCCCGCCGGCACCGATCCGGCATCTGCGGTTACCGCTGAGCCATGGTATCTTTGCCCAGCCCGGTCCGAGTTTGCTGGCGCTTCGTCAGTAGCTTCCCTGGAAGTTACAGCCGGGACCCGAATAATCAACGGTGCTTCGAAACGCTCTGGGGGCATCAGACTAGCACGCGACGCCGCCACTGCATCATGCGCGTGCATACCCAGGGAGCGCATCTTCAAGCGACGTCCGTACTCGTCACGAGTTAACAGCGGCGCCGGTTCCCCAAAGCCCCACATGGTTCGGAAGAATTCCACAGCAGCCTGCCTCGCAACCGGGTGACGATACCTCGCAAAGAGGCGCAGAACTTGACGAACCGCCACCGCAGCCATTTCGTGCTCGCTGCGAAGCAAAGTCGCCAGCTTTGTCGTTCGAGAAGCGAACTTGCACATGGCTCGCAAAACCAACACCGGATAGAGCGGCTCCGGTGCCACCGCAGCAATAACCAGCAGCGATCGAACCACTTCGGGACGATCACCGGCCGTTCGCACGAGACCCTCGACTGCCGCTCGAAACGGACGATGGAGCCACCAGACGCGGGCCAGGTACTGCTCGAATCGAGATCGAGTGGGCGCCTCATCGAACCGATCGAGCTCGACTCTAACTGGACCAAGCAATGTACTCCAAACGAGACGCTCGAAATCGTTCTGAATACGAACTGCCTCGGATGACGAGCGGTCGGACGTTACACATTGCCGCTGGATGGAGACCAGCTCGGCTGCGGCCTCGATACAACCGGCAGTGAGCGCTCGCTGATGACTCGGGAACAGTCGATCACGGTTCAGAAAGCGTTCGATGCAGCGTGCCACCTCCATGGTGCGCAAGCCTTCATTGGTACTGGACGCAGAGGCAAAAGCCAGCAAAGCATCCCGTAGAAAATACGCATCGTCAAACATATTCGCTTCGTTGTTATGAAAACGCAGCACGTGATCTAGCAACGCAAATAGATCGGTAGGCGTGCGCTGAGCGCCTTCACCAGTTTGCGCGACCCGAATGCCCCCGAGGGCTCGCAACATAGCTCTTTGCAAAAAATATTCCGCCAGATTTCGACTGAAATCCAGCGGTCGTGGAAGTCGTTGCAGCCACTCGCGCCCGAGCCTTGCTCGCTTCTCCTGCAACCGCCCTGGAGCAGTTGCCGCTGTCGTCGCTGCGTCTGCCTGACTACCTACCAGTGCATCCGAGGCGTCGACGTTCGCCAAATGGTTATCCTCCTTGGCATCCGAACGAGGAAGCACTTGGTCCTCACCAACAAGGTACCGATTCGCGTAAAAGTCTACAAGTATTTCAAGGCCGAGAAAGCGGGTTTCGCTACCACCCCAGCGGGCAATACTTGCCGCTGCAGCGCTGCGCACACGATAGTGAACCTGTTCATTCAGGAGGCCGTGCTCTGCGAGACCGCGCACACCTATTGCGGTTGCATGCAGATAAAGAGCATCACAGCAGTCCATCTGACTTGATACGTCGCGTTCTCCGGCAAGCTGACGAACCCAGGCTCGCTCATTCTGGCGCCAGAATACCCCCCTGACCCACTCCATGTCAGGGTCGACGCGGATCCACATAATCGGATCATGGGTCAGCGGGAGTCGCTCTCCAGCGGGTGTCGTTGTTGTCGTTGTTGCGTCAGCGCTGCTGGTACCGCCAATGTCCGGGTGATCGACGCTGGTTGCTGCTGCTGCCGCTGCTGCCGCCGCTGCAGCTGCTCGCCCACGTACACCGAGACCTACCTTGCGGGTACGGCAGTAGACGTCAAAAACGTGAACGCTTTCTTGAATCTCTAAATCAATGGTGTAGTGCTCTTCGGGTTCACGTATGCTCAAGCGCAGAGTACCGCGAAATACCAGCGGTTCCGTAACAACACCGCTCTGTCGACGATGATTGGTTTGTCTCACAGCGACCTCGATCTTGTGCTCTTTGGGATCGTATCGATAGCCGCAATGAAAAAGCGGCATACTATTGCTTACAACGTACTGGCGAACAAATGCGAGCAACTCCACGCCAGTGCGTCGCTCAAGGAGCTTCAGGAAAGGTTTCAAACCGACGGCATGATGGCGAGGAGGCATCACCAGCAAGCTGTGCAGCGTGGAGCGGATACCTTCACCGACATCGACCCGAGCTGCGTGATGTTTGCGCCCTGTCGATGCTCCGCTTGTCGACTGGACTTGGATGAGTTTGCGCTCCGCTCGGCGATCGATGGCCGCAATCAGCAGCATACTAAAGCGTCGAGAAGGCTCGTGCGACTCGGCCGCTGGCTGCTCGGCGGGCGACCAACGCAGCGAGCCTGGAGATTCCACGAGCGACTTCATCGCGTCCCGTAAATACAGACGGAACCAGGTGTTCCCGAAGAGCTTGCGGAGACAGAGCGCACCGACGTATTCCTCGATACCCACAAACAACCAGAGGTCAGCAGTATGCAGTGGTCGCAGCAAGCGACGCATCCAGAAGGATGCCAGCGCAGTCACCATGCGCCGGTGCGAGTCAAACACGTCATCCACGACTCGATCCGAGAACAGTAAAATCGAGGAAAGCACGACGAGACCTCCACCGGGATACACACTCGGCAGATGCATGCCGAATCCATCCACAAAGACAAACTTGAGCGAAGCGCAGGGACAGGGCACACCAAAATAGTTCTCGAGGAATTCCATTGCCGCGGGCAAAAAGTCTACCGTGTTCACTAACTGGCGAACAAAGCCAGGTAAACAAAAATAGGTGACGCTCTGAGGTCGTATTCGATCGGGAAGCACCCGAAACAAGCCGGCAGAAAACGCGATATCGCTCGCAAGTACTGGCTCCGGAACCTGGAAAACAAAACGTGTGCGAGATGCTCGACCCGCCTCAGTGCTCTCTTCTAGGCTGCTGCCTTTGAGTTCCCCGGAGGCAACCGCAATCATCCCAGTTGGCACGGTTATCTCCAGGTCATAGGCGCAGCGCACTCCACTGTTGGCGAGCACTGCGTTCGGCGGGTTCAGACACGGCATCCACGTTGACGCCAAACCGCTGTGCGACTCCACGTACATGTGTTCCACGAGAATCGGTAGAGGCTGTTGCTGCAGCAGCAGCTGCTGCTGCTGCTCCGGCAGGCGTTGGTCGAAGAGCAGCGCATCTTCAGCGGCTCCGCTGCCATCGAAAACGTCAAGGGGCTCTCCGTTAGCATGTCCGCAAAAATGCACCGCTGGTGACTCTGGAAGCGTCGTATACTCTACCTGCAGACGGAGACCTATGCTTGCAGTCGGTTTGGTCCAAGTCGCGTCGATTTTCGTCCCCAGTGGTGCCGTTGTCGAGCGCGGCTCCGTCTCTGAGCGAGGTATGCGGTCCACCAGCGCGTCCGCTTCCGCCACTGAAACTGGCTCCGCTTGTGGATCTTTGCATGCGCTTCGTGCTTCGGACGACGACTTTGAAAGATCATTCGGAGGTGTTCCAGTAACGTCCACGGGGTTCGTGGCAGCAGTGGGATCCCCTGGTGGTGGCAGCGGCTCTGCGGTTCGGCTGGCTCCCAATATCGACCATGGAACGAAAACCAGAAGCTCACCATGGGCGGCGTGACGAGCCTGTCGTGAGAGCATCATTTCCAGCTCCTCCATTGTTGGCGGAGGGTAGATTCTATCAGCAATAGCCTGCATAACCTCGGTACCGTCGAGCGGACTCTGCAAGCGATACTCCACAGCGCGGTCGTTCACGGTTACCGCCTGAATCGCACAACACCGGAGGTTTATGCGCAGTTCTAGGGTATCGGATGCGTCTCCCTTATATTTTGTCGTCCCTGGCTGACGCAGTGCATTCGGTACCTGGAAATAGAGCAGCGCTCGGCCGCGTAGTTTGCGCTCGGCAAAGTCGACGTCCACTCGCAGTTGCACGCGATCAAGGCGAGGTCCGAGACCACCACCCTGACTAGCGTCACCGCGGGTATGCTCCGCGCGGGCTTGGGCCTTCCGATCAGTCCCTGGGTTGTTTGCTTGCGTAGGCTGCAACACACCGGCGCCATGACTCGTTGGCAAGCGCAAAAGCGTTGGCGCTGCAGCTGATGACGCTTTGGAGCGGTGCTTGCGCGCTCGTAGCTCCTCAGCTCCTCTTTCCTGCGGCGTACGGCTCCCTGTCGTTTTTCTCAGTGTAGGACTGGAACGGTTACCGTCCATTGCCGCTGTAGCGGCACGTCCAGTGGAACTTTGCAAGGCAACCGAGAGGTATCTGGCTTGAGCTCGAAGCGCTTGCTGAACGCGCTGCAATACAGAATGCCCCGTTGTGTTCTGGCGCTGCCGAGTGCTGAGCGCACTTTTGCTGCTGCTGTCGTTGTGGAAACGATCAGAGAGGGCTTGTGAAGCGACTTTTGCGGTTTGGGGTCAGAGGGCCGTACGAGGCGGCTATGGCGCGGTTTGCAGGAAACCGGCCGCATGGTCGTGCAGGTCCGTAACCTCCCCAGCAGCAGCAGCAGCAGCAGCGTGCGTACGGTCTTCTGTCAGACGGTCGTTCCCGGGAACGGCTAGAGCTGGAAGCTGCACTCGCTGCCCAAGTTGAGAGTCGCGTCCGAGTCAACGCGCGCAACATGGACTGGTCAGCGATGCAGCTTTCGATGCGGGGCTTTCCCGTGGCTACCGCGGTCGACGACCGTCGAGGGTGCTAACGAGCCTAGCCGCGACATAGACCAGCGCTTGGATTTGATTCACTTTTCAGACAAGCTGAAGAGCTGTCCGGACTTGTTTAGACTGCAGACCTGGGAAGCTCACGTGGACCGCTTTTTGCTTGGCACTTTTTCGGTGCAGGCACCGGAAGGCGCAACGGGTGGCGTCTACGAACGCCACGCGACGTTTTGACCAGAGCAACGGATGCAGCTTGAAGTCTGCTTCGGGTGAGGTGCACCTTGGTTGGATGCGGAAAGTGCTTGCACCCTGTTGCTCTTCGAGTTACTCAGTTACCGGGAATTGAGACCTGCGGACCGTGCATGAACTGCACGCATACACGATACTTTGGACACTTTTGATACTTCGGATACGGTTCGATTCCAGTGAGTTGCAGCACCCGCGCTAGATCGTTTTTCCAATCTTTCGCCAGAAAGAACGGCATCCCTGTGTTGCGACGAGCTCGGCACGGACGAGTAGTCGCTATCAGTGAACCTGTCGCAGCCAAGTATGACAGCCAGCGGATTGTCCCCGTGACTGGGTCATTAGGGACTATGTAGCCCCATCGTGGGGTGCTTTCGAGTTTACGAACGACTTTTTCGGCACTGCGAATCGCCGACTCCAATCAGTCAAGCGGTTTAGTCGACAGGGCGTCGGCGCTAGTGCAGGTACACGTCGAGCAGCCGCCGCCTCTTCTGGGATCCTCTGCAACCTGATACCACACGAGATCAGCCACGAGACAGACATGACCATGGACCTATAGATGCTGAGCAGGTAGCAACAACAGCTGCTACCAGCGCTCCAACAGGCTGAATGCGAGGACGCTTGGACACCACCTGTGTCGATGGCTCACCGCTTCGACATTTTCATGCACTGGATAGGCAATGGCCGTTTCAACCTGCTGGATTCGCTGCAACAGAGAGCGTTCTGGTTTCGAGATTCCTCCCTGCGCTGGAATCCAGAAGCTGCATGCTAGAGTTTCTGGTCCTGGACAGAGCTCTCGCTTCAAGGTGACGCTTTGTGGTCGCACCCGGAGCACTGAGCATGCTCGCGAATATGCGTTATGTGAGATCCTTCTCTGGATACCGTGACTAGGCTCGCCACTGACGTCTACGAGTACCTATAAACCACCCGCGTGTACCCGCCTGAACATGGTACATCTTCGATTTCCTAAACAGATGGGCGGCGTGCATCCGCGACTCGGAGTACTTGCAATGGCCGAGTGAGTATTTCTTCTCTCTTCTTCTGATAAAGTTTCTCCAACGCAGACTTGCACGACTCATAGGTCTGCTCTAGTACGCGAAGCTCATCCTCAATTACCTGTGTCATATCGGGTCCACGTTCGCAAAGAGCGCTACTCTGCTCCTGCGCTTTGGCGCCGGCACGCAGCAGCGTCTCCATTGCTTTCATCATATCTCGTAGCGAGGGTGTTTTGCTCATCGCGTTTCCGCTGTCCTCATTCAAAGAAACGCCCACTGATCCTGTTGCTGTATGCAACGGTTCGTGACCCATCGACAAGAACAGCGAGCTGCAGCCCGACGCAGGTGCCTGTGCCGAATAGGTACGCTCGCGTGGCTGCTGTGTTGCGCGGGAGCGCCCTTCCGCAGCCGCTGCGTGTGAAGATTCTCTTCTCGTTTCGCTGCGCTCTGCAGTGCGGACGTTTCCAGTATCCGATGCTCGACGCCGATGATCACCGTCACCGCTACCGTCATGATCTTCTTCTGGTTTTTCATCGGAGAGATTCGCCCACCAGCCCCGTGCGATGAGGTCGAGGGGCGCGTGCTCGAGTTCGCCTCGAAGCATCGCATCCGCAGCGGCGTTGCCGAGCGCACGCCGACCGTGTCGTTTGTCGTGTGCGGATGCAGCATCGAAACCGAGCAAGCATCGATGAATGCTCGCAAGCCATTCTCGGAGTCTATTGGTCGCGTCCACAAAGCTTCGATAGAGGGCACGCGATCGACGCATCAGCGCCAGGTGATTGCTTCCGAGCAAGAGCTGCTGTTCCAGCACAGATTCCATCATCTGATTCAAGGTTGCAAACAGCTGCATGGCGTCGTGAACGATAAGTCGCGCAGCCTCTTGCATGATTTCATTATGGACGTTCACCGAGGCCATGCTTTCGTTGACGTGCGCGTGCGGCACGGGACTTGTCGCCACCTCTACAACGCTCTCCAGGCGCACTTCTGTGACTGCGTTCAGTTCATAGAGCAGCACTGGGATGACTTCTCGAAGCGCTCTCTCGAACGGGACGCGCTCCGAGAGCTCCTCGCCGAGTCTCGACGACACGACCCCCATTTCATCGACACAGCAGGGCGTCCGCTCTGCCGCCGGAGGTAACGATGCGAAACGATCGCCGAGCTCATCCAAAATTTTCGATTCCTGACGCTCGCCCAGGTAGAGGATGCGAAAACTTTCCAATCGTGTCCAGAGATACCGAGCGTATTCTCTGACAAAGAGCGAGCACGCTGTTGCTTCGGGCCTGGTGCGGCTTTCGTCGCGGAATGCCCGCGCCACAGCTTCCAAACTCATGACATGATGTGCAACCGCGGGCAACGATTCAGCATTTGTCTCGCTAGAAACGCTACTTCCACTGGCGGTCGCTGCACCAGCCTGACTCGAGCGCGTGATCAGACGGCGCGTCCAGTCACGTTGTCCGCGAGGGGACACGCCGCTTGAATGCGCAGCCAATCGCTCCAGTAAGTTGAGCATCGGCGAGTCGCTCGCTGTCCGTTGAGAACGTGTCGCCCCCGGGTGACTGCAGGCGTCGTCCGAATCGACGTCGTGGATGCGCGCTGGACGCTGCAGCCGCTCGTAGTAGGTCGCCCAGAGGCGAAACGCCACACTATCTGCGTAATGCGCTGCATCGCGCATGAGGCGATGCGCCACCATCAGAACCTTACAGACAATCCGCCAGTCCCGTTCCTGGCCGTGTCGCCAGAGCTTGCGAACAATGTCCCCGCAGAGCAGCATGCGTTCGACGGCGAGTGCAACGTCTTCGGCACGCTCGCCGCCGTCGCTGGACCAGGTACCCGTCGGGGGATTCCGTTGACGATGATGTGGAAGCCGCTGGACGTGGAATGTCGACACCTTATTGAGGCCGTACTGGGGTTTTGTGCTCAAGATCGCCACCGCAGTCTTTCTTGGGGCAGGCGTGTTGCTGTTGCTATTGTTGCTGCTGCTTTCGGGGCCCGGCTCCAGCGGCACGCCACCAGTCGTGGTGTGGGTCAGCGCGTCGGTGCCTCGCGCCTCGGGTGTCCCACCGGTCTGCGTGTTCTCAAGCAAATAAAAAAGGGCATCACCGCACCCCTGAAGGGAAGCTAACAGCGTCAGAACATATTTCTCTTTCGGGGCGGTGTACTTGGGCTTGCTCGCTTTGAGAACCGCTGCCTCGACGTCAGAGGAAAACGCCGCGGAGATCTTGCGCGTCAGTCTCTTTGTCGTATTCCCCAGCGTCGTCGCTTGAAGCGGCTTCCCCGGTGCCGACGTTCTGGTCCAATCGGACACCTCGCTTCCTGGCGGAACAGGAGCCCTGCCCGGGTGCGTAGAAGCGCTCGTGCCAGTGAGGTCACCGGGTGGTAAACCTGCTCGCAGCGCCCTATCAGTTGTTTCACTCGTTGTACCCAAGTTTTTCCGAGGTGTCACTGAGTTCTTTTCGTATTGTACGTTCATGAAGAAAACTCGTGTAGCTCGCAGCTTCACCGTGCCCTGCTTCTGTTCGAAGGAGAAAATATGGAATTCATGCCGTTTTTGGCATCGACGCGCGCCTATACGGCGCTGCTCCGGCACAGCTGATGCGACATGGTCGTATCTTCTATAAACGGTAAGTTTTGAATCTATTTTGACAGATTTATCTAGCCGATGCGCATCCGTGACGCACATCGTCATGGCAGTCATAGGACCTGCGCCTGGAGATACCATCTCGGACGCTGCTTCTGTCTATCCAGTACGCGCAGGTGCCTGGAGCCATGGATATGACTTGCTAGCGCTGATCCTCTTCTAGTTGCAGGCTGCACGAGTTGGTATGATGTCACGCGTTACGCCGCGTCCCGCAAGGTGCCTGCTGGACGGCACTGTCTGCGGGTAACGGGTATGGCGTGCTGCTACGGGTTGCTGTTACAGTGGACGCGCACCGCACAGGGGTTTTCAGTGCAGGTTTTGAGCGGGGCTCTGCGAATGCAAACACGAATGCTTGGGCGTCAGTGTGACTTGGCGTCACGTTCGTGCAGACCGAGCTTATCGGGAACGGGTGCACGATACACGCTGCCATTAGCTTCTGATCGCCCGGCGGAGGCGGTTGGTACGACGCAGTCTTGGTCGTTTCTCCTCAAGCCGTCGTTTCTTCTGAGGCACTTACTAAGACTCTTTACGGCTCGTCGGCATTCGTTTGGTGCAGCGGTAAAGCATCCAGGCGGCTTTTGGTGCACCAAGCGGTCCGTTTCGAGACTTGTTCACAGTGCGTTGCGCTTGTGACCGGGTTGCTTCGCATCCTTGGTCAATTGATATCGGAATATGTGTCACGCTTGTGTGGCCGCGCAACGACGTTGCCGGTTGATTGAAGACTCTCTTGACGGAGGCAAACATCGACGAGCGAGAAGTTTCCATTTGCTGCGATCGATTGCTTGAGTCTTTCGGAATCAAGCCTTGGTGTATATCTAGTTAATTCAGGCAATCGTGATCGCTATCTGCGAAATTCCCGCTGTCTCGCCAGCATCATCCGATTTGGGCTTCTGAGGCAGTGCGGGGACCATAGCAGTGGACGAACTTTGCGAATGGCCGTCCTCACGTCTGAGAACGACAAAGGAGTAACACCACACGCGTCAAGCTTCCTAGCTGGAACTCTATGCAGTGTGGAACGATGTGGTATGCTCGCGAATACCGAATCATGGAAGAGCATTATCGTTTGTCCATTTTCTGAGCAAAGCGTTCCCGGTTTATGTATATTGGACTGCATCCTTGCTGGTTTGTTGATCATTCTGTACCAGAGGATTGCTCCGGGCGAGAAGAAGTTGTCCGGCGCTTGGCCACGTATCCCTTTTCATCAAAAGTCTTCAGCATTTTAGCGAAATGCACCTACTGATTGCTTAGAGATTTCCGCGAAAGTTCGCTCGACACAAAACCGCGGGACGTTTCGGATACATGTGAAATTTCCGAATGTTGTTTCCAAGGTGTTCGAGTCCTGGTGCGGAAAGTGCCTGCGCGCATAGTTGCTAGAGAAACCGCACCATCACAAGCCACTGAACTGCGTTTGCCTCATAATCTGTCATTCGGTGAGCTCACTGCACACCTTCCCGTGCACCTGTCTCTATTTCGTGCCCTGTCTCTGTGACGGTGTCAATGTACACCTGGAATCGTGGTGCATGTATGGCGCCCAGAATTTTTCGATAGGTAACCTGCGGAATCGGGTACTGGAGTCGCCGTCATCGTCGTCCGCTCTCGTCCCAGCAGGAGTGCAGCCTGTGCGCGCTGGAGCACGTCCAGCCCAATACGATACCAGGAAACGACGCGACGTATTGGTCATTTTCTTAGCCAGCACGTTGAACGCTTCGGCGAATACGCGTTTCGTGCTTCCGCGTTACCGAAGAAGTTCTCGACCGCAGCGCGGTCTCATGGTTTTCTACCAAAGATCGTCCGCATGTGCGATTTCGACGCTCGTGTTCGCTTTGAATCAAGAATGCAATGCATCCGTCTTCGCTCAGTACGGTGCTCCGAGCGTCTAGATGGGCAATGAGTGCGCCTATCCGCTTGGTAATATGCCTGCTGGCGTCGTGCATGCGTGACTCCCGACAAAATCCTGGCATGGAAAAGAAGAGCAGCATCATTTGCTTCCCGTTCAGATCTTCGGGTCCGTCCTCATGATTTAGAAGTACGACAACGGCCAAGACATCTTTCAACTCAGGAGTTTTACGCTCTATCAAATCTTTCTCTTCATCTACCTGGATCAGTTGAACATGAGTTTCGTTGGTTTTCTTATAACTAGGTTTCATAAAGTGCATGCAGATAGATATTCCATCGTTCTCCATGGGCCATGTACATTGCTGTCGAGTTCCTCCCTGTAGATGAAGATCCTTGATAGAGCTCGTCGAATACGCTTTGGAAAGCGGTTTGAGTGCTTCGTATTTGGCCGCAGAGGCCATCCATCGTTCACTGGCAAGTCCATATAGTCAAGTACACAAGTCTCGCTGGCGGTATCATGGGCACTGTTCTCACACATACCGACAACATCGAATGGAGAACCTTGGGGAGGCTAGGGCGCCCGCATACTGCACTTAGATAGTCTGCTTTGCTCAGGGGAGCTATCATCAGAAACACGCAGCATCGCAAGGTGCAAGCAAGGTAGGCAAACATCATGTTTGATCCATCGTTTGGATGCCACGTCCGCCGATCCGAGGCCGCGAACAGTGCCATAAGCTCGGATGATCCGAAGCGACTTTCGCTCTTGTCACAACATGCCGTCCAAAGTCGCCACATTCTAGTTCCACCGCCGCCACTAGCCCATCATTTGCATGAATAGACACCCCGAAGATGCATTCCACCAATCCCCATTTTTCTGGACACGCGGCGTGATGCTACAACGTCTTCAGAGTATCCCATGTGAGGCGTTCGATATTCACCGGCATGTAGTGTCTGAGGTTGATTTGATACTTTTTGGAACCTGTGCTCCAGATGCTCCGATCGCCCACGTCGCCCAGCTACGATTCAGGGGTGCTCCGGAAACCACCAGGGCTTTTCTTTGGTCATCGAATCTGGCAGTATGGCATCTTATTTCTAGGGCATCTTTTGCGTCCTCGCAAGGAATTGATTGAAAAATTTGCGAATAATCTGGATAGCGGGCAACTCTGAGTCCGGAACTCCCACCTGCAGTTGCTTGAACAGAGGCTTCAAGGCGAGGAAGTCTAGTAGAGCGTTCCGCGGATAAGCAGCTTCGCGATCTGGAATCGTATCCTGCGATCTTCGGCGTCATGATGTCGAACGACCCGTCTACGAGCCCCTGAGCCTCATACGGCATTCGATATCGGAGAAGACGCCTGTGGCTGAATTGTGCTATGGAGAATATGCTGGAGCGGAGAGCAGCTCAACGTCCATCCGAGCAACGTGTTCCTTGACTACTCTCGAGTGACGAAATGTGACCTTGTCCGAAAGCATCATTGAGGAATTTGGATAGAGGAAGCCCCGAAAAGTGCTTCAATGAACGATGCAGTTTTGACGGATCCAATATCTTTTGCGATTCTGGAGGAGGACTATATGATTGCATATTAGCTAAGGCTGATGTTTGTCGTACGGCTCGCTTGTCGCTTCTTAACGAACATCGATCTGTATCGGTTTGGGAATCCATTTCCAGGACAAGCATCTCCCTTGGATGAGGTCTCATCGAGTGAGACGAAGACTCGTTCCTCCTGTGCTCATTTTCGCGTTCCAATTCGAAATCGATAGCGTGTTGATCAAAGCGAGATCATCAGTTATAGAAGCGTGCTTCTTTCTTTGTTCATCCGTGTCTTGCTATTACCAATCGTATCAAAGGCACGGAAACTTTACATTCTATGGGTTATTTCATGGCCTTTCTTCGAGAATAAATGGAATGGAATGAACTGATCAGGAGATCGTAGTGTCAACAGAGATTCATACCTTCCGTTTTTAACTTACGACAGGCAGAACAGGGACCAGGAAAAGTACGGTTTAGCTACCTGCTGAAGGTAGAACAAATTAATTGTAAGTGTCCGGGCATCTCCCACAAGCTAGCAGTGACAGCATAACGTCTCGTCGCGACATGTCCCCAACTGCAATGTACATTTCTTCTGTTGAATACATTCCATCATAAACAAACCAAAAGAAAAGTGCCTGCTAGTACAGGCATTCCCGAATGCTGTTCCCCAAGTAGAATCGTGTTTGACGGTACGGCTGATAGCCACCACGCTCGCTGGGCATTCCACGACGCCGCAACAGGCATGCTGGTTTCGCAACGAAACCTGTCAGCATGTCGATAACCAAACTGACATGGTGAGGATATTTCAATAAAACATCAAAGCGTCTTACTTTGAAGGGAATACTGCCGGTTGTCCGGGGCGCTTTTCGTCCGAAAGGCTGCAAACTGTCCAGGAGCCAACCATCAAGGACGCAACGATGATTTCTTCCCACCCAATGCGTATACGACCGCGAAAGACGTGCTTCGATCCTCGCTAACCACGCACTGGACCATGCCACTCTGCATGAATCGGAGAAACACCGATGATCAAGAGAAGCTTGCCGCTAACCAGAATGGAGCCGGAGTAGCTCCTCGGGGAGCCACAAAAAGCACTGGGAACATGGGCACAATATAGTCCGGCTGGGTGACAAGATCACGTAATGTTCGGACACACACGGTATCGCGTGGCAACCGTGCCGCATCAAGTCCGATATCGTCAAGAAGAACCTGTTTCCAAGTGCCTTGCTCCTCTGGAGGTAACAGGGAGCCACAAAACTCGTTATCCTGTACTCTTGTCAGGTCACGTAAGAGCGCTGGGTCGCCGACATCGACCAGCGTTCGGGTCCATTGCGTTGCATACCTGGCGTGCAGAAGTGCATCTCACTGGGCGGTTAGTTCTGTGTTCTGCATATCGCGGTGGTCACTCTACGAGCATCACAGTATACGTTTCGCTCTCAGACGGGTAAACGGCGTTTCGGGGTGCGAGGGCAACGCGCGTCGAAGCGCCCGTTGCAAAAGACTTGCGCAACGCATCACGGACCCGTTCTCTACTCACGGGTCAGATATGATCAAGTCCGTCATCCTCGAACGGGGTCCAGTTGGGCAGCATGCTCGCTGCCTGATGCGAAGAAACTTACCAAAAAGCAACTCGATCGCAGCGATATCGTCCTTCTGGGTCGAAGGTTAACGCAGGCGGTCCCTCAACGGGTAATAGATCAGAAAAGAGCGCTTGCAGCTCTGCGTCATCGTCAACGTTTTCGAAAAAATCGCTTTGTTGAACTAACGGGTACACCACCATGAACGGCCAGCTGAACTTGATGGACACAGTGCTTTCCGAATCAGGATTGGGCTCGTCCCGTGCCACGGGTACGGGTTTCGGTTGCCAGTTTGAGACTTTTTTCTGTTGCGCAAATAGCGGCATCCCGAGGCGAATTCGCTGGCGTTCTAGGGTATCGAGCAAGCGCTGACTCTGGTCGACTCGCTGCTGGAGCAGGGCGTCCTTCTCAGCGAGCAAGCGCTGGGCACGTACCATCTCCTCGGCGATTCGTTCTTCGAGACGCTGAAGCGCTCTGCGCTCGAGCACATGTTCCGGGGCGTTGGTGCGTTCCAAGCCCTGTTGGCAAAATGTTCGCGCTTCAGGCAGCTTGCCCAGAGCTAGAGCACACGCACTTGCCCGATAAAAGGCTTTCGGGTGTTCCAGACCGCACGAACGGATACACTGCTGTGCATCATGCAGGCCTCGCGCATAGTTTCCAAGTCGTCGATGTACCTCCGCTCGGTTTAGGTAGAGTGCACCTCGAACGGTTGAGGAGACTCCTGGTAAAGCTAGTGCTTCCGTGTACGACGCCATCGCCTGATGGAACAACGCGTGAGCACGTTTTCGTAACGTCGCCACGCTTTGCTCACCGCCAGGGAGTGTTAAATCTGCACCGGGATCATTTCCGCGGTCGAGTAGACGGCAGCCAAGGCGGTATCTCTGGTTGCCACGTTGACGCAAAAGCTCGGCCTGCTCATCAGCGGTCTCGTCGCCTTGTATCAGACGTCGCAGGGCCGAGTCAGCCGGAAGCTCTTCAGCGTTTTCAGCAAAAAGGTCTGGAAGTAGATCGTTATTCTCGGAAAACGAGTGCTCTTTCATGGACGTTCTCGGATGCCGAACGCTCCGAAGCCGGCCGCCGCCGTGCAGCTGTACTTGCTGAACCTCACGGATACCGAGCGGTTACGCTGCACCGCCTTTTTTGACGCGTTCTGAAACCCTCTTTCGCTTTACAAACCGCTGAATTATCGCCAACCCACTTTATGGCACTTGTCAATGCCGCAACTAAAGCCGCTCGGCACGAAGATCCGACTCCCTATCCCTACACAGTACGTATCAAGGGGTGCAGGGAATACCAGCGGATCGAAATTGTCGCTCAGCGGCTGGCGATGCATTGCTGCAGCGGCGCGAGCGCCCAGCTTCGTACGGGCGCGCTCATGTGATTCTCCCGAGTGCGCCTTCATTGAGGCCGGTGCACGACGAGCAGTCCCTGCAACGAATGCGACGAGCATTTTCCAGTATCAGCAACGACTATGATACCAGGAGTACGTGTTCGACTCCCGATCAAGGTCTGACACGGTGAAGCGACACCGACGCTGCGCGCTTTACAAACTACACTAGTGTTTATTCAGCTAGTCCACATTTGTACAAGATTCAAGCAATTTGTTGCGGAAGAAAGATTTTTGTGTGTGCCTCAAAAAAGATTGCACCTCATATCAATGAGACAAATGCTAAGGTATCGCCCGGGAGCTGGGATAGTCGTTGAACCACTGCAATCAGTGTCTGGTTTCATGACGTGTTCACCTGAAGCGGCGATCAGCGTTCGTTTCGCATGCGGTCTCGGATACCTGCACCAAGGCAATCGTGGCAAGCATTTGTTTATTCTGTTTTATAGCTGGGAAGGAGAGATTTGGGAACGATTTTCCCACAGCGAGCAGCATCGCATGGGTTGCATCAGCGTGCTCCAAATGAACCAGAGGCTATGAGAATGCTTTGTTTCCGAATGGATAGAGTCAACGGCGACCTTGTATGCTGCTGCTTACCTGTGCCCCAAAGTAGCCGAATGCCAGCGCAAAAGCCTGCTGGACTGTCTGCGTGCGATGTTTCACATGCATGTAAGCGTATCCATAGAACCTGGCACACATACGCCTTGTGGAGGTAACCGCAAGGGCCCCGCCACACTGTCCTGTTACCATTCGGCGACCGCGAAGGCAGCGCACCCAGGATCGAAGCAAGCGCCTAGGGCAGGCTCAGGGCTCGCCAATAGGTCGTTGAAGCTTTGATGACTCTGTCGAAGAGGGAAAACCCGGAACGAGCTTACAGAAGGTGTTAGCCTCTGCGCACGAACGGATATCTCTTGCTCGCATATCAGCAGCAGCACCAGCAGCAGCACTTGAACATACTGTAGCGTCTGTTCGAATCATCGAAACGTGTCCGGGATGCAGGATCCCATCAACGATCCTGGATATCCCCGACTGCGCAATGGGCATCGGTATCTGGGAAATCATCTATCCTTCCCCAAAGTACCTTTAAGAGATCCTCCACTCCATCACCAACGCTACCTCATCGTGCTACCTTGCTTGCTTTTCGCATCAACGATGCAGCGCGCTGGGCACCGACACGCCGGCCGCCGGCGTTCAATAGAGCTCCCCTAGGCTCGATATACGACCGCGTTGTGTTACGATTATTTTTTGCGTAGGTGAGTTTCCATGAAACAATTCGCATTCGTGGAGCACGCTGCTTTCGTTTACCCGGCGCTTCGACACACTCCGCGTCCAGAGAAGACTTGGAGTGTTTCACTCGCGTGCGGTGCGATCCCAGGGAACACTGGTCAGGTTCCAGGCTCTCGGTTGTTGCCGCGCTGGAGACACCGTGGCCTCGGTCTGACAACCGGCGTACACAAACGCACTGCCAAATACCGATCTCACAGGGGAACAAGCTCCCTGCACTCCGCTCAAGAGAATGCGAACTCGGCAAAGCCACTAGAGCCCGTGAGCGAGCACCGGCCGCTGCGCATCATTTTGGCTGGCCCGCCGGCTTCTGGAAAGGGTACCCAAGCTGCTCTTTTAGTTGAACGGTATGGTCTCGTACATATATCTACAGGGGATATGCTTCGGGCTGCCGTCGAAGCGGGCAGTGAGCTGGGCCTCGCTGCCAAAAAGTACATGGACGCGGGGGAGCTTGTCCCCGACGAGCTTGTCATAGGGCTCATGCAACAGCGCATGGCTGCGCCTGATGTGCAGACAAGTGGTTGGCTCCTGGACGGCTTTCCTCGCACCGCTGCGCAGATTGTAGCTATGGATGCGGCCGGTATCGAACCTGACCTGGTGATCAGCTTGGATGTGCCCTTCGAGATCCTGAAGGAGAGGGTCTCCGGTCGCCGGCTGGATCCGGAAACTGGTCGGATTTATCACCTGCGTTTCGATCCACCGCCAGCGTCGGACAAAGCCCTCCAAGATCGTCTCATCCAGCGTTCAGATGATGATGTGCAAAAGCTTGCCGTGAGGTTTGAGAACTACCGGGAGAACGTGGATGCGCTAAGGCAACGATATGGCGCGATTATGGCAGAGATCGACGGGCGTCGCTCAAAAGAGCAAGTCTTCGAAAATATTACCCGTGCAGTTGGCATGCTACGAATGCGACGTAACTGGCAGATGAAGCGCTCGAGGCCGCCAAGAATCATCCTCCTCGGACCACCGTTATCGGGAGTGGAAAAGTACGCCGCGAGGCTCTGTAAAGATCTCGGCTGTATCCGCATCTCTACGGAACAAGTCATTCGAGATGCAGCAGCAGCAGAGCAGACGAGAACGGGTCTCATGATCCGGCAGCATTTGGAGAATAACGAGTTGGTGCCGGATCATCTGGTCGCTCATGTGCTTGGGAAGCGCCTCGCCGCCGCAGATGTGGAGCAACACGGATGGCTGCTCGACGATGTGCCGCGACGTATCATGAAAGCCAGTTCGCTACTGGATGCAGGTATCGAACCAGATCTCGTTTTGTTGCTCTATTTACCACATGAAGATCTGGAAGAACGAATGGTTCAACGTCTCTGGGATCCGGAAACCGGTCGCTACTTCCATGAGAAATATGATCCGCCCTCAGCAGATGATGCAGCCCTCAGAGCGCGATTGATTCACCGCACCGATGAGGATGAGAATCTGGCGCGATGGTTACTCGGAACGTACTACGTCGTAGAGTCAGAGCTTGAGGCTCAATACGCCGGTAGAATTGTTCAGATCGATGGGCTTGCCCCCGACGAGGAAATTTACAAGCAAATGACAGCGGCAATAGAAGCGCGAGGGATTCCTCTGCTATCCGACTTGACACGCGCCACCTTCGAGGACCTGGAACTCGGGAGTGCATTCATGGTGCTCTACCGTGATCCCAAGCCCGCCACAATCCATGAAGTCCGTTGGCGAGGCAAAGGCGCATGGCCAGACCTTTTTACACGGCCACTGCTTGCGATTGGTGATCTGATTGCGCTCTTGGTTGCGAGTAGCGTGTTGCGTCTGCTTTATAGCGGCAGACTCATCTTGGATGCGATCGTTTGGAAAACAGCTGCACCGTTTATCATTGTGTGGATCGTTGGCGCCCCGTACATAGACGCTTTCACGCAGAATGCCCTTCGAGATCGTCGGGAAGCTTTGCTATCTCTATTTCGAGCCTGGCGAGTCTGCATGCCCTTTGCGGTCTTTGTTCGAGCGCAGTCCATGGGCTTCGCGCCACCTCTACATTTCATCGTCGCGTTGCTTCTGCTCACCTACGTATTCTTGGCTCTGTGGCGTCTCTGTTATGTCATTTTTCTGCAGGGCGAGTATGATTCAGAGGGTAATAGGACGCTGAGCCTTCGGGATTTGGGGCCATGGCGTCGACCAGTCGACAGGGGGGCGCCCTATCCCGGCAGCGTTCGTTCCCAGACGCCTCCGTTGACCGACTCTTCATTGTTTCGCGAAACTCTAGGACCAACGTGAAGCTCGTGCGATCAAAGCAGCTCCGTCAGGGGGTTATCGAGGTGCTTGTGCGGGCGTGTTCCGTTGGTAAGCGCGGGACTATGCGGATGCTTCAGCGGTGGCAGGTGGTTCACGCAGTGCTGTTCGCGTTCGCAAGCGCTCCACCCCGAGACCAGAGCGCCAGCAAAAGGCCTTGGGCGCCTCGAGCAACAAGCAGGCCAATGACCACTAGCAGACTCGCATAAAGCGTGCAGTGAATGGGGTTGCAGTGTTCCGAGCGAGCCGCATTAAGTGTCAGCGTACTGAGAGCTTGAAGCGCGTTGCAGATACGGTAGCGAGCAGCAACAACCAAGTACTCGACGTACTCCGAATAGAAGAGATTTCTGCCAGCTGCATCCGTCTAGCAGCGTTCGTATAACGACCTGTCAAGCAGCTGTTCTGCCGCCGACCTGCTCAGCAACGAGCAAAGCGTTTTGGATGACCTGTTCCGCAACGATATTTCAATGACACTGGGCTTTTTAGGAGTCGTTCGAGCCTTTATTTGTGGAAGCGGGTAAGCAGAATCGCGGCACCAAATTGCACGTTTACTTGAGCGCTCCTAGCCAGGCATGCTTTCTTCGAAATGACGATAGACAACGAACGTTCCAATGATGCTTTGGTGCCGTCCAGAACAGGTCACTTTCGAAGCGTTTTCACACTCTTCGCTGGACTCGGCAGCAAATTTGCTACTCTGTGATCCTGTTGCGTCCACGAGAGCGCCCGGCGGCGGAACTTTCACCCAGGCTCAACCTGCGATTCAGGTTGGTAGTCACATTCTTTTCCGTTGACCTCCTGCTGCATCGTCGCAACAGCGGTGGATGTTCCTCTAAGCAAGCCAACCTGCCTGCGCAGATGCGAGCACGCGCTACGTCCAAGGTCCATAGACACCGTATCGTGCGAAATGCTCTCGTATGAAACGAGCCGGGCGCTTTCGTTGCGCAGGCTCCCAACTGGAGTACGCTGCTGCAGCGTAGCGCTCATAAGCGCGCGATTCCCTCAGAGTGAACACGCTGCACATGCGCAAAACCTTCGACAAGCGCCGAATCCGACTACGGATCAACGACGATAGGTGGAAAACGCATCCATAGTGAAGTCGTCTTTGGAAATGATCTGTTTTGGTATCGAGGTGAGCGTCGCGCTTCCTATCAAGTTCGCTACGATGAGAAACGGTTGCTGCCACGAGCGGGAGCATGCGCTCCTGGACGTTGCCCGGGATACTGCCAGCATGGTCGCAAGAGCACCGTTCTAGGTCTGCCTTCTTTGCACCTATCCAGAACTTGTCAGTTCATCAGAAATACTGCTTTGAGTGACGTGTGCAGTGCTGGACAATAGCACCAGGGCGCCCGATGCTCCCCAGAAGATGCACCCGGGCTGCCTCCATAGCATCTATCCAGAACGTGCCAAGTCGTCAGGGACACTACTGTGAGCCTCGCATCCACTGCTGGACGAGGGCACCAAGGCGCCGGATGCTCGCCAGCGGATGCTCGGGACCGAACCTTGCGCGTGCTGTACTGCCTTTGCTCTCGAGCGCCTGGTGAACAGCTCTTCGCCAACATCCGGAACGCAACTCCTCGATGGTAAGCTCTACACATAGTCCCTGGAGGTCGCGACGGAGCGCCTCTTCTTCCAAGAAGAGCGGTCGCCGAACATACACCAGCGGTGTACCAGCTGCGAGACATTCCGCACTGATCCCGTATCCGAGTTTACCGAGTACCACGTCCGCTGCCTGGATCAAGTCCGGTACATATGTCGCTGCGCTAGGATGTACGAAGCGTACCCTGGGCGATGATGATACCGCGTCGTATTCGGTGAGCAGCATCATTCGCCAAGGCGAGCCCGGTTCCCGAATGAGGTCCACTTGTTCCAGAAACGAGTGCAACGGACAGCCTTGCTCCCCGAATAGCGTCTTACAGTCGAAACTACCAAAACAGACCAACAAAACACGGGCGGATAGCGAAATGCCCAGACGACGACGCGTTTCAGCTCTTGTCGACTTCCACGGACGCGATACAGGCCCAGCTGAGAAGCATCGACCGCCAAATGACCGCAACGGAGGCACCAGCCCTGGCGACAGCTGAACCCAAACGGGTGCCTCAGACTCATCCATGGCCATGCGCTCGACCAGTGCCCGGTTCTGAGGCGTGTTCAGGCTCGGGATTTCTGATAGAAATTGGTCATAAATAGCACTGAACAAGAAGTTCGTGACAAAGACGAATCGATCGGAGAGCGCAGCAGCTTTCGCGGCAGCCGCTGCAAGCGCAACGGCATCGGCAAGAATGAGCTGCGGCTGCAACCTCCGCAGCATAGCAGACTCGACTCGGATGAGTGTCTGGCGACGTTCATTGATCTCTCGATAAGCCGTCAGTGTAGCCGCTGCGTCGATCGTGAGGGCATCGCTTTGGATGCAACCAACGTCAAGCTTGACCGCGCGAACGCGCAGCTGCTCTTCAGGACGTAAGCTTTGCGGGAACTCGATGGCGTGCGTTCGGTAGGCCCCGAGGAGCAGCAGCAGCTGTGCATGAACCGCATCTGGAGACACAGGCGTGCAGAGGAGTACGCAGAACTGGTGCGTGAGCAACTCACAAGCCAAAGCCAAGGATCGAGTCAAGTGCCCCCAACCGTGACCAGAAACATAGTAGGCTACCAAGCCTCGGGCTTTGTGTAGAGCACCCCAGTCCAAGAGGTCCTGCTCGCCGTTTTCCGGGGATACCACGGAGCTTTCACGATACCCGTCCGATATCATAGATTGGGCGAGCAGGTCTCTGGATGCGGCCAGAGTCTGAAAGAATGGCGCATATTCGATCTTTATGGATCATGGATCTGTCCCGCTGGTCCACGCCAGTGGGAAGCACGCTGGTCAAAGTCCCGCCCGCGCTACGCCCAAGTCGAACTGGTATAGAACAGGTCCTTTCGCACTGACGTACAAGTCCATGTTTGGGTCTCCTCTGACCGTCATCAGCGCCGGCTGCTGCGGGGCTATTTCTGGGACTGCCTCGTTTGCTTTTCTTATATCTGCGGCTTTCAATTCGCCGGTTTCCCCGGTTCTTCCATATCCGTTCGTAGCAGTCGATTTCGAGATTCGATAGCAGCATTCAAATCCCAAATTCGCAGCTTCCAATTGTTCCCGACACATTGCACGCAAAGACGCTAGTCGTGCACTACGCTTCGCTTACCCGTTTTGACTTATTCGTGTATAGCCTTCAGTGTGCACGTCGCAGTGGCGATATCTGGCTGTGATCAGGTATTCCCATGCAGCCGCCGGACATTTTCCGCCCCTGAAGGCTGCCCTGCTGCCCGTGAACGCTTGCTTCATCGATTGGCGCATGCGTTTGACGGGTAAACAAGATGCTCCTGGATGTCGTCCTCCGTAGCCGCGCCCAGTACCGCGTCCTACGATGACGGGCGCTTCTTCTAGCCGATCGTCTCGAAATGTACGCCGTCCGCTGCTAGTGCAAACGCACGCTGTCTCATGCGGTAGAGGATTTGTGGAACGCGATGTCGTCCACAATGAAACAAGTACCGAGAAGAAAACCCAGGCTGGCGACTGCGTAGAGAAAACTCGATCCGTTGGCGTTCCCGTCGAGCATAAGCGCTGATGCATTCTCCGCTGGGAGTGAGCGATGCGACGAAGCAAGTCCGAGTCCAAGACCCTATTCGATGTAAACAAAAGAGAGGGCGGCGCCTGAGCGCATATCGCGTAAGAGGTATCGTGCTGCTGTGAAATGCGGTTTCGTAGATGGCTACCAATACAAGAGGGGAATTTCGGCATTCGAACGTCATCGATCACTTGACATGACAAGTCTGGCAACTTTGTGGCATGTGTTTGTGAAGATGTCGTCGAGCGACGGAATCGACATTGTTTGGTAGTCAATTCAGCGACGCAAAATGCTCCACTCATGTGTTGCCTTGAAACGGTACGATCGACCAACCTGAAGACCATATGATTTGACCATACTGCACATTGGGAACGAAAAACGTCTGCAGGCTTCCACCTATGCATAGGATCCATACATCAGTTCTCTTATGAACCAGTTTTTTCGAGGTTGACGCGAATCATCTTGATTCCGATAGCGTTACCAAATCCAGCGAAGAAGCCTGGACGGAGCCTCTCCGAAAAGACACCCGAGCATTCCCCAAAACTACGTATATATATATATACGTACGCTCTCCTTGCTGCATTTTGAATCTCGAAGCTGCACATCGAAGCATCTTCGGAAAAAGATGTCAAGGCAGGAACAGAGCGACCAGTACAGTGTTACATGTGAATGCCCAATGGGTGTAGAACTCGACAGCCCAGCGCTATAGCGCTATGCCACCGATCCCGTGTTGGGAGCACTGGCTCCAGCTCCTTCCCCTATGCTCCGAATATCACATCATGCCTCATCCAGAGCTGTTTGTATTGATCTCGGCACAAATTCCGATAAAAAACGTTGCCTGATGCTGCAGTGGATGTGCTCGCGAAACGACGCCATGCCGTCTTGACCACTCCTGGTACGTTGTCGTTGCCTCCGGTTTCTCAAGCAACTGCTGCGTGTAGAATGACAGCGGCTAGGCCAGTCAAAGCATTTTTATCGGTTTCGAATTGTTGGTACCTTTCATCTAGAGATCATTCCTCACGCCGCTCGACTTCTGGAAACAGCGACTTGCATCGAGCGCGTTCTCAGCAGGCAGTGCGCTTCCCTCGGACACGTTGCCTACCGAGTCGCTGCGTTGGCCGAGTCAGACGCCACGGACTTGCCCTTGAAACGCTGCTCCTACAGTTGCAAGGCTTGGGGCCGCAGAAATCGCCCTTGGGAAGACAGCAGCTTCAAGTCTCAAACGACAGGGGCACAGACTTAGCTCCGACGCTCGCTGTTGCTTCTGGTGACGATGGCGGTTGCGGGGGCCGGATCAGCACGCCCGGTCGAGGCTGGTACTATCGCTGGGGAGCTGGCGGGTACGCATCTTCGTCCGATGAAAGGGACAACGGCGATGCGGAGCACCAGAGCTTCGAGCAACCAGGACAGGAGGCTGCCGGTCACGCGAGCTCCGGTACCGGGAGTGACGCGTCCGACCACGAACAGCTGCTGCGAAAGATGAACCGCCCTGTGGAATCTGTGCCACGGGAACTCTTTACTCTAGACCTGAAAACTGCGCAAACGTACCTTGTAGCAACGGCAAGCGGCCTACCTCGGTTCCTCACCGACCGCTTTCCCGCATGGCAAGCGAAAATGCTCGCTGATCCGAACTTTTTCTTCAAACTTGTCATGGAGGAAACCGTCGGCATGGGCCTCTGTCTGACTGGGGTCGTTCTTGCTCGTGGCGATCGTCTCATGAAAGAACTAGATTTTGTGCTCATCGACACCCTGGTGGGCGCAGCGCTCAGCTTCGTGCTCCTGTGGTTGCTCGCACCCAGTGCAACGATGCAGTCGCTTCATCAGAGACATCTATCGAGTTCGTCAAATGCAGGACCAGTGAGCGCTCTGCAACATTATTTTCGCACACTTCCATCATGTGCGTTGGCACCAGCATCGTCAGCGACGTCCTACTCATGGAGTCAACGAGCGGTTGCCTTTCTCTACAAGGGATCGCTCTTTGCAATCGCCGGTTTCATGGCCAGTGTGATTGGCACCTCCATGGGCTACGCTTTATTGGCTCTACGGAAGCGCCTCACCGGAAAGGAACCGGAAAACCGAATGCCTCCCGTTCTCATCATGAGTCTGGGTTGGGCAAGTTTCATGTTCGTTTCCGCGAATCCTCGGTACCAGGTGGTGACGGCGGCAGAGCTTTTCATTTATGAAAAGGCGTCACCTGCGGTTGCCAAAGCCAGCACGGCTATTCTGCGCACCGTAAACAGTATTGCCGGAGGTGCAACTTGGGTGCTCTGGGCTCGAGCGTTTGGACTCAACCAGTAGTGTTCGCTCAAGAGCATCCTCTAGAAGTAAAAGTTTTGGTCTTAGAGGGGAAGCATGTCAAGAAATGGCGGTCGAGGCGCGTTACAGCCTCCCGGTGCCACACATTGTTTTCCTCTGAGTCGTCTCGGAACTCGATGTTGGCACTGCAAAGCCATTTTATGAATGTGGGCCAAGTCGGAATTTATCGCTCTCGCCCTAGCCGCTTCGAAAATTGACTGGTCTCTGTATTCTAGCGCTTTCCATGGTAAGTTGCGGGTACTCGTCCAGAAGTGCGCTGCTAGATGCAACAGGAGACCACCGACAACGATCAGGGCTTGATTCGAAGCGGAACAGGGCGCTCACTGAGTATCCAGAGCACCTGTTTTTTTTTGAGGAAAATTGAGACGTATCAGCGCCAAGATCCACAAATACGATCGTGCGCGATTCTATTCAGAGCCTCGCATACCCGTTACAGACTTGAATGAAACACTGAACTGCTCGCCCGGTTCCCGCCATGAGCGTATTTTTCCAGACATTCTTTCGGTGTCGAGACCCCGCATTCCGAGTGCTGCCATGAACGCTTGCAGATCCATGCGTCGTTTTGAGATTCTCTGTCATTTTTTTCGGATTGGCTCTTTCGACGCTTTAGAACTGGAATTCGTCAAGTCATCGGAATCGCGATGATTCTCGACGTCCTCGTAAAAGGTTCGTAAAGTGACCAATATCCTTATCCAATACATTCCTAGAAGCCTCCGTTATTCTGCTCTGATTGCAAGCAGCATGCTCGAATCACGCATTCTTCGGGTTTTCGAACTTTCTGTTTCGAGGCACGTCGTCGGCGCAGGAATTCATTCCGCTGGATTGACAAGGAAAAGTACACAGCGTCTTCTATTGACGCATGGTTCACAGGCTCATGCAGAACATTCACTGAACGTCCCATGTCCAATCATCGATTCCGTTCGAAAGACAAATCGTCCACTCTTTGTGACCATCGATGAAACGGCCTTGGAAAACAGCCTGATGCGTCTGACGGCTTATGCTCCATGAGGCTCGTTTCTCTTCTGTGTGCATGGAAACGTGTCGTGGACGTGGTCATGCGTCATCGCAACGATCGCTTCCTGTCGAGCGTGCGCCACGGCTTTGCACGAAGCGGGCGTAGACGGATCGAAATATCTTGACGACTTGGCCAGTTTGTATTTTTCTTCTGGTACGTGTCTCATCAAGGACGTTCCCGTGTCTCATAGCTCCTCAGTCGAATGGAACAGCATACGACTGCTCATGCAGCCGACAGCGAAGTCGTCAACGGAATCCCGCAGAAGAAGCCCATGATCGTGGTGTCCGGCATGGAGCACAGTTTCGGAGTAGCGCGCAACCATGGGAGCATTCCGTGGCTAACACGCGCACGTACCGAGCAATGAAGCGAGCGTCGATGCGGTACAGGTCAGCGCTCGCAGAAGCAGGTATGGTGTACATCTGGGAACGCTTGACCAGAGCCAAATGTTACCGTTGCGAAGCACGCGACGGAGCTACATGCAAAGAACATGAAAACGGCAAGTGAAACGTAGATCGCAACAACTGCCGGTGCTTGGAATGCGTCGAAAACAGCCGAAAGCTACGCACTAGGCACTTGCAAGCTGCCATCAATATCCTTTGACCGCTGAAAATGCATCTGTAGGGATCCGAGCGACCAGCGTATTGAGAGCCGGAGCTCGAACAGAGGAATACGAATCCGTCGCGCAAAAAACCCACAAATGCTGGTTTTCCTGACAGCGGAAAGTGTCCCAAACGTTCGCATGTACGCTCCGCTAGTAGACCAGTTCCATTTCCCTTCGATCTTGGATCAACGGCTACTGGTACTACAAGAATCTGCACGGCAGACAAACGATTACGATTCCGAAATGCTTTGCATACCTTTCATGCGTACAGACCAAGATCCTGCTTCATTGCTAGCTCGATCCTTGCCGGCCATTTTCACCGAAACGCTCAGGGAACCTCAACTTGCAACATCTACGAATGCCGGCACGCTACGCGTCCCCGTTGAGTCATCTGCATTCTCGAGTAGCTGCTTCTCTTTCGGAGACTCGCTACTCGGCGAACCGCTACTCCTCAATCGCTGTTCCGTGTCTGGGTTGCTTCCTTTAGACGACTTCGCTTGTCGTTCGGCTTTCTCAGCCGATCGCAGCCGGGCAGCGCGTCGCTTCTGTTTCTTTGTCGACCTGGCTGCAGCGCGTTGCTGCTGTTGTTTCTCCATCTTGACTAAATCGCGTTCCCAGATGTCCGCCATCAGCTTGTAGATTCGCAACGCGGTGGTTGCATCCTCTACGGAATCGTGACCCGGCCCGTGGGCGGTCCCCTTCTGAATTACCTGATCCAGGAGTTCTGCAGCGAGCGTTCGAAGGGACGGCGTTCGAAAGGTCCGCATGGGCAGCAGCCTCCGTAACCGCAGATAATGGGCAGTGTCCCGAATGTGTCGACGAGGATGACTCAGTTGCAGAACCGTGAGATCCTTGCGAAGCTCGTGACCCACAATGATCCGACCTTTCATTAACGAGGCTACTGCGCGTTGTGCCTCCGCAAACGGGACGCAGCTCGGATCTTGCAAATGATGAGGCTGGATCCCGCTGTAGGGAGTACGAAAGTCAACCACTCGGGTATCCACCTGCACAAAGCGATCATAGAGCACGGCCTCATCGTAGTCAACGACGGATATGCGGGCAAGTGCATCCGTGGACCCGCCTGGGCCTATGCCCACAAACTCACCGTCAAGAGCGATAATCGAGCCCAAAGGTGCTGCTCGCTCCTGTGGATAGAGTCCAAGAGGTCCGGCTTTTCGCAAAGGTTCCTTTTCTGGAGCGTGCAGCTCTGCTCGGACGTTTTCCAAAGAGGAACCCTCCGTGTCGTTTGGTTGTTTCGTTCCATCCGTGCGAACGCTTGTCGCTACTCGGTCAGAAGAGCGGTGGCGTTCAGGCGATGGCTTGACCTGAGCTGGACTTGCAGCCGGCACGCTTTCGCCAAGTGATTGGTTGCTAGTGCCCGAGTCTCGCAAGTTACCGATTGCATCACTGTTTTGTTTGGAGACGGAACTTGTTGCAGAAGACCGATGCAGTTGTCGTGGGGCCTGTCCCGTATTCAGCTGTTGCTTCAGCGCTCTCCAGTTATCGTCCGCAGTTGGCAGACGCTTCTTGCGCCGACCTCGTGGCTGCCCGCTATCTGCTTGCGGTCGTTCAAGGTCGTCTGCGCTTGCTTCCACTTGCTGGCTACTGCCCGTGAGGCATTTTACCCCCAGGTCCTCTTCGGACACCGTCTTGCCGCTGTTCTTTGCTGACTTGGACACCGTCATTGCTGTAACCTGAACTAGGACTCCTACGTTTGCAGGTCGTGTCCGTTACGTTTCGGGAGGGGACCTCCCCAGGGGACGCACGCCTCCTCCTGTACCTCCAGGTTGGCACGCGAGTGACAAATGCGTTCTCGACAAGTTGTACTAAAATTAAGGTTTGCAGAGACACTGCTCCACCTGAAAGAAGCGCGTTTCCGGACGACGCTGCAACGTTAGGTCCGAAATAGAAGCCTGTTCGATGCGAGAGTTCGCACAGCGGATTGCAGAGACACTCCTCCTCCCGAAAGGTGCGCTTTTTTCGACACAACGCTGCAACGTCCAGTCGAACCAACAGTGCCAACGACAGTGTTCAGGGTAGAGCGTGTCTGCAGACTCGAAGTCTGCAGCTGTTGCACAACCGACCCTGCTGACCTGCTGACAAGCGTTGCGTTGCGTTGGAGTGCGCCCCGCATCTTTTCGAGGCGTTGGAGACGAAAGCCGTGTTCCCGTTCGAAATGTCAGTGCTAAAGGCAAAGACAGCACGATGAATCAATGAATTAACTTGACAGTGTGATGTGGAAAGTCTAAAAGTTGAACGTCGCGCGTTCCATGACGCTTTCTCTGGAGTGCTTGGGGGTGCACCTGCCTTGCGAGAGCGTAGAGGTAGCGTTGGTTGCACCGGCAGGCCCTTGCCACTGTTGGGTGAGCACTAGTCGAGAGACTGTGCAGCACTGGTACCGGGAGTCGGCTGAGGGTCTAGATCGTTCCTCAACGGGTTCCGAAAGCCCTGCTGGCGTGCAGAACAAAGACCGAAGCGTTTGGCGGATCGTGGCTGAGTTCCGCGCTCCTGGCAGAGTCGCCTTTCTAGTACACCTGGGCAAACACGGTCTGCTTGCTCAGACGGCAGACTGCAAGTTCTTGTTCGTGGCTGGTCACTGGCGCAGCGTGAAACTCCCAACATGGAACGAACGCATAACCGCTGTCACAGTGGTCTCAGGGAGTCTCCGTTCACTGGCGGATGAGCCGGAGAGTCGCACGTCGCCTACCAGGTTTGAGCGAACGCCCCAGGCCTCTACGTCTTCGTTGCACCTTTTGCTTGGTACGGCGCAGGGAACGCTGTATAGCTGTTTGGTGCCGCAGTTTAAGATGACTGCCATCTGGAGTACAACAACGGCTTGTTCCGGGGCAGAGCCGATCTGCGGGTTGCGCTATCTGCATGCTGCTCGTACGGGCTCTCCGGGCCACGAGCTTCTGATCCTCAGCACACCAACGAGGTTGTATTACGTCATGGATCCCTTCTCGGTATCGGAGAGCGCTCGCGAGCGGCTCAACTTGGATCGCTTCATGGAGACGGCGCCGTGTGCATCCGCAGAGGCAACGATGACCGCAGCAGGCATGGTGGAAAGCATCCCGCAGAATAAGATCGGATCCCTCTTTGGGGACTGGAACTGGTTAAGTCGCACCGGTATCTTGCACTTTCAAGTGAATCGCTCGGCGCTAGCGGCTGGGCAGTTGCCAGTGGTCTGGGAAAAATCCTGGATCGACTTGTCTGGGATTTTCTCTGCATCGAAGGAACCATATGCGGTCTTTGGGGCAGTCGACATAGAGCCTGGTTGCGTTCTTCTTGGAATCCAAAGTGCCTCTGCCGCCGATGGTGCAGTATTTCCAGCGCAAGGCGAGCGAGCCGTAGTCAGCGACGACAATGAACCGTCGCTAGTGACCAGTCTGCAGGAATGTTCGATCACTGAGCACGCTCCGACACCAAGTCGAAACGCTGCACCAGAAGAGTGTTTCGTAGAGGAGCGTGATTCAGGAGTACGGGTGCTTCCCAGCTCGGAGCGTGGTCACACACGTGGAAGAGATTCTGCATCAGAGGCGTGTACCTCAGATGAGCTGCACCCAAACACACGAGCATATAGCGCTTTGGCTTTAGAAAGTGTGACTTCATCGGTAGACCAACTTGATCGCTCTTTAAGCGCAGAGACGGCAGAGATCAGTCCCGGTGACTGCATGAACATCACTCATGTTGAGCGTTCTTCAGTCTTGCCTTCGGTTCGCGATAGCAACGCCGCATTTGAATCAGAGACCTTCGCATTCACGCAAACACCCGCTGCGGATCCACAGCTCCCAGAGGCCGTGTCAGCTGATTCATCGGTATCCTGCGCAGCGTTCGAGCACGCCTTGCCCTCAACGGGGACGAGAACAGAGCAGGTGTCGCTGGACGCTCGCAGCGAGGCAGCATCAACGGATGTCGACCCGGTGCTTGGATTCATTGCTCTGTACTCCCTGGTAGATGGCCGTTTGCGCGCTCGCATGGCCGTGCGAAAAGAGCACGGACGACCGCTAGCGCTTCTACCTGGTGGACTGCTCGTGACGAGTCGCGCAACGTACTGTTGTCGTGTCTCGGGCGACGTACTGAAGGCGGTCCAAGAAGCGTTCGTCGAACGATACCGCCTTGCGGAAGCGCTAGCAAACTGCAAAACGACCGAACAAAAAGATGTAGTGTTTCTTCAGTACGCAGAGAAACTTCTCAGTGAACTGGGTGGAATCCACGAGGCAGCCACGGAGGCGGATCTACAAGCACAACGAATCCGCAAGCAGCAAATTGCTTTCTACCTCGCTCGCTGCCGCTCTTTACAAGTCCAGGATGCACTGAAACGAATGATTGAACATTGCGCTGTCGATGCCGAGATGGTACTCGCCTACGTCGAGCAACGTGTTCTTGTAGAAGAGGACACGCTCAGTATAGGCGCCCTCGAATCGTTACAAAAGGCGCTCCAAGACTATCGCAGCGGTGCTGATGCGGAAACGTTTTTATCGCAACCCTGTGTATTACGAGACCAGTCAGCGACGGATGCTATGTACGGGCGCCTCTATCGGCTGATGAAACCGGGCTCCACAGCGCAAGTTCAGTTACGAGAGCAGATCTTGCAGCGCGCTCTGGTCTTGCCCCCGATTGCGGAACGAAAGCATGGATCATTTTCAAATAACGAACATGAGGCGATCAAGTTGCTGCAGTGGGCAGCAGTGCTGCTCGCTGAGCAAGGCAACGAGGCAGATCTGTTCGCCCTTATTCAGAAGCATGCCCCTGCGGTGCATGAAGATCGCTCGTTCTCAGGTTTTCTGTTGTGGCTGGTCAACCGATACGGTCTGTGGCACGTGCACATTGAGTTGCTCTTGATGCTGGACAAACAGGTCGGGTCCGACGCGGGTTATCGTGAAGACGCCTTGGATGTTGCTTTCGAGCATGCCGCAGAAATGGCCCTGGAGGCGAGTCCTCTTCTGGAGCGCCTCCTGGATCGGATTTGTGGTGAGGATCGGGCACTCTGGCGCCAAGCGTTGGACCGAGCGCCCGCCTCGTGTCGCACTGCAGTTTGGAGCCGGGCCCTTCTCGAACGCCGCGTGGTCACGCTTGGTGAAGCGCTCGACGATCGCAGCACCACAAGGACGACTTCGCCCGTGGACTGCCCGTTGCCGGCGCAGGCGCTCAGCCACTTGTTTCGTGATATGGAACATTCCCTGGCAATTGAGCAAGCCAAGATACAGGATCTGATTTCAGTCCTCGAGCGCCTGGATCGGGCGCTAGAACACCAGTCTGCCGTGCGCCATGCAGCGGAAGCTGTGTGGCGACGACAGTCCACGAACTGCACGGAATCGACACCTGGTCGAGAAACTCCGCAGACTGCATGGTTCCCTGGCCACGCTAGATCGCTGCTTCCCGACTGGATGACGCGTTCGCTACAGGCCGACGCGCTTTATGGCGCGAAAGCTGGAGCAAGCAACGCCCCAGCCGAGATGCAGGCCCGCGCCGCTCTCTGTCGAGTGCGTTCGCGAAACCGGTCGCTATCGAGCGCATGCGTCACCGGCACCACCAGCGAGGCAACGCAGCAGCCAACCGACACAAGTGCATCTGTTGCGACACGTGAACATGATGTTACATGGTTCAGCCCTTTCTGGCTCGAATCCCTGAACGCATCGTACCGCTGAGGGCACGCGAGCGACCTTCTGCATGCACCAGCCTCGATACCAGATTTATCCACAAATGTCTCTAATACCACACCGGCACACGCACGAACAGAGCAGAGCCCCGTACCCGCGACGCCACAGGATTGGATGCGTGTCTCCCGGGGCGGGGCAGGGGCAGGGGCAGGGGCGTCTGTGCTCGATGAAAACGGAAAGCGCGCATGCTGCTGCGTGCTGTGCCATGCGTGCGTCGTTGCCCGGCTGAAAGTGCACGCATTTTAGAAACAGAACAAATTTGAACATGGTGAATGTGCACGCGCACGGATCAGGTGCCAGCGCTATCGCTCATTGATTCGTCGCTGTGTCACGTCGAGGCACTGACAGCACCGCTGGGATGTGTCCACGTTGCAGGATCCGTCTATTTCTGGTGTACGATCGATGCGTCAAACGAGAATCCTGGGGTATGGAAACGCTGCTGGTAAACAGGACAAGGACCATCGCATCCCCGTAGACGTCTCCGTTTACGATGGATCTTCGACTATTCCCTCGGTCGAGATGGCAACTACATGCCTCCAGCGACTTTGAGCGTGGCGCGTCTATCCCAAACGCTTGCTTGGACGCCGGATGCGCCGCTGCTGCTGTCGCCTGAGGGATACAGGACGGCCCCGCGGCTCGTTTAGGGACATCGGCTCGCGATTCGGAGTAGTCGGTGCGGAGCAAGCGGCCTCTCGAGGAAGGATGTCTGCGAGCGCATCGACGCGAGCGCGCGCTGCCTAGACGAATGCTCCTTTGACGCAGTATATGCACGGGCACCGATTATTACCGTTGTGGTGCGCAGCGGACAACGAGTGTGGCGAAAATGGCCAGTTTCTGTTTCCGCCCGAGAGCGGCATCCGTGATGTTCGTCTACGCTCGAGCCGGTGCATGCCTGGGTCCGCAGCCAGCGACACAGCGCATCGTGCACATATTCAAACCACGAGCGCCGACGAGACCGAGTCTGGTGGAAACCAGCCAGGCGCCACAGATGAAGTGGCACCGCGCCTAGTATCGCCGCAAGCGCTGGTCGCATGCGATACACTACTGGCGACGGGTGCCGGTGTGCGTATTCACAACTTGTTCGTGTAAGCGAAGCTTCCGCCGAATAGCAGAGAATCTGGCGAGGGTTTGTCGAGCAAGCTACTAGATTATCGATCGTGACTGCCCGCAGAAACTTTTGATTCGCCACATGTACGTACGTGGACGTGAGGCACCAGTCATCCACCCGCGAGTCTTGATGATCTGCGTTGAGACGCATATCATGAGACGCTTTTTTCGTGCTTGCGGTGCGACGTCGGGAAGCCTCGATAGATGCATGCGTTGCGGCAGCAGGGCTCGCCATCACCAGCCCTGGCGCCAGTGACACTTGAAAAACACTCTTCACTCTACACTTGTCTACTGCAAACGTTCTGTACCGACGGGTCCAACTTGTCCGCATCCACTTCCTCATCGCATGTTGTCGAGCCGGGCGCCGGTGCTGTCTCCACCAAATCACTTGTCTTGTGCAGCCTCGCGTTTGCGCTCGAAAACCATTCTCGCGGTCGCATTGATGCCGGCAAGTGCACCAGATCCTGCGCCGTGTCCACGTCGCTGAGCGTTACCGGTAAACATATCGTCCTGACGCCATCATTGCGCAGAGCTTCGACGGTGCGCGCGCATACATCATTCTGACTGAATACGAGGTGTGGGCCGAACGCAGCGTAGATGACTCTCGCCCAACGGGTTCGTTCTGCTGCCGCAAATGCTAAACCGAGCAAATAGTAACCGCCGTCCTGCGCTGGTCCAATCACCGCTCCATGACCGGCATGGAGCGCAGCGAATGCCTGCTGTAGCACCGCGGTATCAAGCGCCGGGCAGTCGCTTCCGATGACCACAACGTGCGCATCCCTCGATGCGTCTACCAGGCTTGTCACCTCCGTAAACGCTTGGATGAGTCGAGAGCCTAGCGGATCCTGCTTTTGATCACCAGTGCTCTGCACTTTAGAGGCTTTCTGTGGTGCGATCCGAAACGCCGGGTAACGATGACGAACCGAGTCGTCGAGCCAGCGTTCTACGCACTCCGCCTTCGCCTGCTCGCTCTCCACTGGGGTGTAGTATAGGTGGACGGCGCCTGTTCCTCCAGCTTGCAGATCAAGGCCCTGCAACCAGTCATACGCCGTCGCAAGGGTGTTTTCTACCAGAGCGGCACTGATGCGCGTCGCAAGTGTCGAACCTATCTCCCGACTCAAACGCTGTTTCGTCAGGCCCGCTATCGGAGGCTTGGTGAAAACGACCAGGTGCAGCTCTTGTTCCGCACTCCACGTGGAGAATGGCTGCGCATGGTCAACATTTTCCCCTTGCATATCGTCATCGACAGTATCAACTCACTCGCTCAGTGCGTCATCCCTATAAGCAAACAAGAGCAGCAACAGCAGCAGCAGCAGTACGGCAAGTGCGCCTTCGTTAGCAAGCGACCGGGTACGCAGGCGGCATCGATGGCACCGTGCACCGGCGTCCGGCAGAGCGCAAGTGCGCGCCGGCCCCGCGCCGCTGCTAGTCGCCTGAACATGAACGCGTGTGTGCTCACCAGCGGCAATGCTTTCTCTCCAGGTGCACGATCGATGAATGGACGCAGATTCCTCGATCATGAACGCGTGTGTGCTCACCAGCGGCAATGCTTTCTCTCCAGGTGCACGATCGATGAATGGACGCAGATTCCTCGACCATGAACGCGTGTGTGCTCACCAGCGGCAATGCTTTCTCTCCAGGTGCACGATCGATGAATGGACGCAGATTCCTCGATCATGAACGCGTGTGTGCTCACCAGCGGCAATGCTTTCTCTCCAGGTGCACGATCGATGAATGGACGCAGATTCCTCGACCATGAACGCGTGTGTGCTCACCAGCGGCAATGCTTTCTCTCCAGGTGCACGATCGATGAATGGACGCAGATTCCTCGATCATGAACGCGTGTGTGCTCACCAGCGGCAATGCTTTCTCTCCAGGTGCATGATCGATGAATGGACGCAGATTCCTCGATCATGAACGCGTGTGTGCTCACCAGCGGCAATGCTTTCTCTCCAGGTGCACGATCGATGAATGGACGCAGATTCCTCGATAATATGTGCATGGATAGAGCGTGGGAAGAGACTCCAGCTCATTTATCGGTGCTTGAAGCTTGTCATCGCTGCTCGGCTCCGTAGTCGCCCGTGTAAGAAAAGCGTGATCGATCTGGGAGCATCTTCGGTGCTGGATGCGTTCCCGCCACCTTTCCCGTACGCAGACAAGAGAGCAACACTGTGTCTCTGTTTCTGTCTCTGTCTCTCTCTGTGTGTGTATGTGTGTGAACGCTGACTCGAGGACGTTGGCTCCGGAGAGCTGTGTGCTCACTCGGCGCGTCGTCCTGCAAAATAAGGGCAGGCGCCAGCACCCGCATGCCGCCTTTGCCCAGATGAACACCGTTGGCGGCTCGAGATATCGGGGCGAGCGTCTTGTTCCTCAGCGCCAACGCATGGCGAGGTCTACTGGGACCTCTTTTAAGGAGAAACGTAGGCGTTTGGCCTCGGGAAGCGTTCTGTTTTCCAAGTGCTTACGCAAGTCATGTTGCGTTTGCCTGGACGCGACGCTGTCTGACTTTGAGAAAGCGGTTTATCACGTGGCCGCGAGTATCGAGCCGGGACGTGTCGCGACATACGGCACCATAGCGCAGGTGATTAAGCCAACGGAAGGCGCGCGAGCTGCTCGAGCCGTTGGCACTGCGTTGCGGAAAAATCCTTACTGGAAAGAGGGCTGCGTTCCTAAAGTTCCTTGCCACCGTGTCGTAGCGGCAGATCGGACGCTCGGTGGTTACATGGGCGTTAAAGACCCCAAAAGCACGCAGCTGGAGCGGAAACGCTGCATCATGCTTGAAGAGGGCGTGCCGCTGACGCGAAACAAGCGTGGTCAATGGGTCGTTGTGGAAAACGTCGCTGGAGGCGGCGGCACGAGCGCTGGGCAGCCGCTTCTGAGCCCCGCAGAGCTGCGCGCAATAGCTGCTACCTTCGCCAGCGCTTCTAGTCTTTCACCTGAAGGGTGTTCGACCCCCAGATGAGTGTCATCAAAAGCGTTTTCGCGGTTTACATTAGATGCGTTCGAAGTGCGTTCCTTTGAAGAAATAAAAAATCCAAGGGAGATGTATGAGCGTACAAGTCGGGGATCCTAGCGGGCCGTCCTAGCCAGATTCTACGAAGACATGAAAAAATGCTCATCGCACCGACCCTCGATCGAAGAGGAACATATTCCGAAAAAGATGAAGAAGAGGGGAGACAGGCGAGAAATGGTGTTTGCCGCACGTCTCGATAACGAGACTGTAGTGGCACAGGGGCCGCGCGTTCGATGAACCCTTGCACTGGTGCGTTCAACCAGCGTCAATGCACGCGAGGAGTTCGTGAACCGAGTCTTCAATGCCACCATCAATATCAGACGATGTGTGGTACTAAAGACGAGACCCGCGAAGCTGGCGCCGTTTATGTTTCTGGGGCATGCTCTCAAACTCGTATCGTGCCTGGATAAACTGGAACCGACACCAGCCGGCCGATCAAAAAAGCGAGAGGCGTCTGCGCATCGATGCATATATACCCGTCATGGGCTGGAAACGTTTTTCGTTTTACGAACTATAACATATAGTATTGCTTGGGCATCGTATTCCAGGGGAATTCGCACTTGTTGCTGTCAGGGAGCATTGAGCTGTAATGGTGCATCCTGCGCTTCGAGTGATGCGTCGATGCAGCAACCATGCCACCGGAGCATGCGTCTCTACGAGAGGCGGTCAATGCTGGGGCCGCACCGCATTGCGACGCGCCCCACGAGCAGACGTGCCTGCTGAGACGCCGCAAACCGGTTCTGAGTCCGTCCAACGACGCATTCAGCATCGTGTCGAGCGTTCACGGCACGCTGACCACACGAAAGCTCACTGGATGCATCAAGCCGGTAACCCGAACGGACGTCTGGTCTGGGGTCAGTGAAACGGAGCGGTGACAGGAGCGGCGTGGCGAGCGCTTCGCACCTTGCGCTCATCAAGCACTCGTGGGTGGAGCTGCTCGTTCGAATCATCGAACGTTTGCCATTACAAACTGTGCATCTCTGAACTCATTTCAGTGAAGAATGGAATAGGCCCACTTGGCTGGACCGGGTGTACGCGCTCAGGTTTGGTTCTCATGCTCTGATTGTCAGTACCAGTTATGGCAGGCGCTTCCTGCGACTGCCTCGGTTTCCTCTCTCACATCTTCGGCTTCCAGTACATCGAGTTCTCCTTTCCCTATAGATTTGTTATCAGCAATCGAAAGATATTGACGGCAGCGTTAAAGCCCCAATGTCGCAGCTTCCTCCCGTTATTCTCCTGAGGTACACTCAGCGAGAAGTTGCGATCTACGTTTCGCATGTCATTTCTATGCTCTTCGTATGCAGCCGCGGTGCACCTGTTGCAGCGGTACCATCGGGCCGAGTGCAAGCGTTCCCATGTGTATACCATATCTTGGCGTTCGGTCGCCGCCCTGTGGCACGTAAAGGACTGCTTCAGCGGTCAGCACACGCCCATGACGGGTTCAGAAGGTTCACTTCGATATCCTCTTCTGTTTCCGCGCCCGGTGCCGTATCCGACGCTCGCGAGCTTGGTCTGGGCGATCCCCGCAGCGAGAACTCCATCTGCCGCACACGCAAGTGCACGCTGCCCCGCTCAGGAGAGGATTCGTGGTGCGCGATACTGTCCATAATGAACCCAAGTTTCTGAGGGACAAATGCAGGCCCAGGCAGAAATCGAGGAATTTCGATTTGTCAAAGCGCGCTTCCCGCAAAGCACTGATACGGTCCATTGGGATCAGTTGTTGCGGGGATCGTCGGTCGAGTCCCAGAAACTCTTGTGCGCAAACGGAAGACACGTTAGCCTCTGAGAGAGTATCACGTAACAGGTATCATGCTGGCGTGGAATTCCTTTTTTCGTCGATGAACAGAAGGAGAGGAGGATTCGTCTGTTGAACGAAATCCATGATCTGAGGTGACAAGTTCACCAGTTTTTGGGCAGGTGCTTGAGAACAAGTCGACAAGGCACGACGTCGAGATGCTCTGGTCGTTAACGCAGCGGCGGAGAACGCTGCACGCACGAGTTGCGTTGAAACAGAAACATTCAAAATCTCGAAGAATGCATGAGTTGAACATGCTATTCATGAGGAAAGGACACGGTCGGAGGCTTCTACGCACGAACCAGATGATGATATCGCTCACTTGACGAATCTCTGTTTGGGGGCTTCACGAAGTATACTGGTGGCGGTGACGACACGAACCCGATGGTGAGCGCCTCGAGGCCACAAGTATCCGCAGCCGCTACTTCATACTGCTGGTGCTGCTGGTGCCGCCCTCGAGTCGCACCAGGGACACACTCGTATGCCTGAGAGGCACCGGGCCTCACGAGCGCATGGACACCCAAGCCTCTGCATATACTCGGGTCGAGTGACTCTGGCTTGTGCTCGCTGCGTGCACGCGGTGCAATAACCATGGAGCAGGTCGAATCAAGACGCTTCGTCTTTACAGTTCGTCGTGTTCCTCGCTATCCCGATCATCATCTGCCGACGAGTCTGCTGACGAGTCCTTGCCGGTTCCCTTTGCGGACTCGTAGGTCTTCAGAATAATCGGCTGAACAACGTCCTGGAAGGCCTTCATCCGTTCCTCGATGGCGGCCGCATCCGAGGCTTCACCGTGCTCGTCCAGCCAGTCCTGAGCGCTCTCAACACTGTCTTTGAGCTTGTCTATATCGTCTGTGCTGAGTTTGGTCTTTTTGTCCTTGTCCTCGTACATCTGACGCACCTGGTAGATGTAGTTTTCAAAGTTATTTTTGGCGTCCACCTTGCGTTTGAGCTTGGCATCGACCTCGGCGTACTCCTCTGCCTCACGAACCATTCGCTGGATTTCTTCGTCCTTGAGGCGTCCTTTGTCGTTTCGAATGGTGATCTTCTCGCGTTTGCCTGCCGTCTTCTCCTCTGCACTGACCTGGAGAATGCCGTTTGCGTCGATCTCAAACGTGACTTCTATTTGTGGAACACCGCGCGGAGCAGGCGGAATGCCCGTCAGTTCAAACTTACCCAGCAGATGGTTGTCCTTGGTTGCAACGCGCTCGCCCTCGTACACTTGAATGAGCACGGAACTCTGCCGGTCCACATGAGTCGTAAATATCTGACTCTTCTTCGTTGGGATGGTGGTTCCGCGGTTAATGATTTTGGTCATGACACCACCAACGGTCTCAATGCCAAGCGACAAGGGCGTCACGTCTAGAAGCAGGATGTCTTTGGTGGTTTCCCCGCCCTCGCCAGATAAGATCGCGCCTTGCACCGCCGCGCCGTACGCGACAGCCTCGTCAGGATTGATGCCTTTCGAGGGCTGCTTCCCGTCGAAGAACTCCGTAATGAGTTCCTGTATCTTGGGAATGCGCGTGGAGCCACCAACCAAAACGATCTCGTCGATATCCTTCTTCTCCTTCTTGGCATCTTTGAGGACGATCTCCACTGGCTTGAGCGTCTTGCGAAACAGATCCATGTTCAGGTTTTCGAAGCGAGCTCGCGTCAGCTCCTCGATGAGATCCTTCCCATCCATGATGGATTCAATCTCGATCCGCACCTGCGTCTGGTAACTGAGCGCTCGCTTCGCCTTTTCCACTTCGCGCCGAAGCTTAGCCATCGCACGTTTATCGGTCCGCAAGTCCAAGCCATCGTTCTTCTTCTTGAATTGTTTCACCAAATAATCCATCACCCGCTGGTCGAAATCTTCGCCTCCTAAGTGGGTATCGCCGTTCGTCGCGAGCACTTCAAAGACACCGTCATCGAGGGTAAGTAGCGTCACGTCAAAGGTACCACCACCTAGGTCGAAAACAAGAATGTTCTTCTCAGAGCCGCCCTTGTCGAGCCCGTATGCAATGGCGGCAGCGGTCGGCTCATTGATGATGCGCTGAACCGTCAGGCCGGCGATGGTGCCTGCATCCTTCGTAGCCTGCCGCTGTGCGTCATTGAAATATGCCGGCACGGTGACGACCGCGTTCTTCACAGGCTTACCTAAATAGTCTTCAGCAATTTTCTTCATTTTGCCTAGGATCATTGCACTTATCTCTTCGGGCGAGAACGTCTTCACTTCCCCATCGCGCACTTCTACCCGAATGTAAGGTTTGCCGTCCTTGTTCACGACTTTGTACGGCAATAACTTTATATCTTTCTGGACAGTCTCTTCATCGAAACGCCTTCCGATGAGTCGTTTCACGTCGAAAATCGTCCGCTCGGGGTTCAGTGCCAGCTGGTTCTTTGCAGCGTCGCCAATGAGTCGCTCCTTGTCCGTAAAGGCGACATACGACGGCGTAATCCTGTTCCCTTGCTCGTTTGCTATTATTTCGACTTTGCCGTTTTTAAAAACACCGACACAGCTGTAGGTTGTGCCCAAGTCTATGCCGATTACAGGACCCTCGATTTTACCGCCACCGCTGCTGGCGTCTTTCGCACCGACCAACACTGCTCGACCGAACAGACAGCAGCACACGTGCACCAAAACCGCAACGAGTGCCCAGTTCCATATACTTACGCGCCTGTAACTGAACCTGCGTGTTGCCATGTCCACCTGGCCTAGTTCCTTTACCCGTCGAGGGACGACGTCGCACACGACGACAACAACCCCAAACGCAATAGTCGTGTCAACAGCACCGCCGTTTCGAGCGATGCTGTCCAGCGGCTGCAGCGATGCCGATTCGGATTGCTTCCTCAAGCGGCGATGGTGCATACGTGCGTGCATGCGTGCGTGCGTGCGTGCGTGCGTGCGCGCCTCTTGCGCATGTTGATTGAACACACACGCAGCGGCATCTCAGCGATGATGCGCCATGCGCCTTCAGCAGCACGCGATTTCGGATGCACGGCAGGCGCATCGTCTGGGCACTGCAGGCGTGGAGCGCGCGCGCACACACGCATACACACCAAATTTGGCATGCAGATTGGCGGCACGCATTGCTTTGGCCTACGCGTGCCATGCGTTCCAGCGATTGCAGGCAGCGGTGCGATGCTGCGATCAGCGCTGGACACGTATGCAGGCCGATAGGTAGATAAGTTAGTTGGTACGAATGTACCATATCGTCCTTTCATCGGCAGCAGAGCAACACGCAGGATGCGATGATGCACGGCAGTGCCGCCGGGGCACGCACATTGCACCATCGGGCGGTGGCATTGCACAGCCTGCTCGTAGATTGCGGGGCGGCGCATGCTCGAACATTTCTGAGGGCGTCTACGCTTCAGCGGGAGTCTGGCGGAAAGCCGTTCAGAGTATCGCTCGTCGCTCGGGCGCTTTATGCTCATTCGCTCGGAAGTACTGCTTTCCCGTACGCATCTCCTTGATATGTTGTCGGGTGCCCGGACGAGTCGATAGACCCCTTGACGCTGCACCGTCTGAGAGGTTGTTGGGCGTGCAGGGCGCCCAGCGCATGCCTCTATAATGAGGACACGTAACAAACGGTTGATATACAGGTGCTGTGTCAGGTATCTTCGCGCAGCGTTCGATATTCGGGACAAAGCGTTGAGCGAGAGCGGCGGTGAGTATCCCGGTGCCATCCAGCAGTGCTCACACAGCGCATCCGTGTGGCTCGCATACCGGCCAACTGCATCCTCGCCGCAGAGACTCTCACAGCACCAGGTTTCAACAGAAATTTTAGAACGATTCTAACGTTCTATGCAATTTCGTCACGTTAGCGGAGGGTTTGTATGCTTGAAGCGGCCGCATGTGATGATGCATAGTTTCATTGCTTGATTATCATTTCTGCACACAGAGGCTCTGTAGAACGTGCCCAGTGACCGCTAACACGTAGGACGGGGCGACCAGCGCGCTTCATCATGGGTGTTGGTGCAGCTCGGGCATTTTCGTAAAATCTATGATCGATGGGTCTAAGCAGGGATCCCCTTCGATGCACAATTGGTATCGGTACCCAGGGAAGCGGCCACGACTCAATTCCGGATCCTGCCAGTTCCACTTTTAACTCCCAGACTTGTTTCCGGACGTATCATGACAAGTCCGTGCGATCCTCCGGGTGTCGCGCACAGCATGCACCCCTGTCTCGGGGCCTGTAGCACCGCAGCGGGCGTCGCACCGAGCCAGAACGGCTTTTTCGTGGCCATGCGGCGGGAGACGGCTCGTGGGCGGCTCAAGCGCGGATTCCGTGTTGCAAGTTGGAACTGCGATTCCACCGATACTCCAGTAGCGCCAGAAACGTCCCTGCCCTGACTATGGCTCTTCAGCGGGCGTCTCGCTTGGAACATAGGACTGCAGCAGCGAATCGAGTGGCAGCTGCTGCGCGATGATCGCGAATGCGCGCCGAAACTCGTGCCGAAGCAGCCGCACCGAATCCTCGCTGCAGACCCGCCCCAGGTCATGGGTCATGTCAAAAGGATCCTCGATACAAAAAAAGTGGCGTTGCGTTGCGTGCGTTGCGCGTTCGCGTTGTCGTCGCTGGCGCTGCAGCCGCAATCGCTCTCGCTGGGCTTGCGACGTGACTGCCGCTCGCGGTCGTGGCGCTGTCAGCTCCTGCAGAGGTGCGTTCGCATGATCACCGGATGGGTCCACTGAGGCAGACTGCAGATCTACAGCACGTTCAACCGTCTGATGATTGAGCGGTTGCTCGGGTGAGGCACGTTCCTCATCTGCGCCCGAATGGCTTGAGTCAGTGCCACTCTCTGTAGCGGACATGCTAGCGACCCGTCGTTGGCGCGTCTCGCTGCCATTGCAGGTGCCGACCTCAGCGTCATCGACGGTAAGCTCTTCGGCCACGTCCTCATGGTCCGTTTCGTCGTCGCTAGCGTGTGTGTACGGATCACCGATGCCGTCGACAACATCATCTGCTTTGTTCTGATCGGTTTGGACGCGATCGGATTGATCCCATCCTCTTCTCTTCTTGCTAATGAGGCGCCCGCAGCGAACACTCACCACCATCTCATCGTAATTGAACTGGTATCCGTAGAAGTAAAAGAATCCAGCAAGGAGAAGCGTGACAGACATTTCGTTGCAAACTGGCATCTGAATATCCGTACGATCCAAAAAATAGTCATCTACGAGGGTTTCGTCAGGAACCTCGGGCTCCTGAGGGTGTTCCACTAGTTTTTCTATGTGCTGGACACTGCCGCCATTCGAAACTGGTATTCGTTCAAGACGCAACGCCTGCAGACACGGTAACACAGGCGGGTTCACAATCTGCAAATACTGAATAAGAAGCATGAGGTACGCGTAGCTGCTTAGGGTCCCTGCGAAAGGCTCATTCAGATCCCGCGCCACTGCCCAGCGTTTGATGAAGATCGCGAGTGGTCGAACGCGCGGATCCAGACGCACGTATGCGCGCAGCAAGGCCGTGTTTCGGACCACAAAGTCATTGTTCACTTGCACATCGACTTCAATGTCGCTGCGTAAATCATGAAACTTAACAAGGGGCACCCTAGTTTGCGTGATGATCTGGACATTGACAAACTCGTGACGTCGACGCCGAAGGAGGCGTCCCAGGTCACCTACGACGTCCCGACGAAAGTCATCGATAGAGTATTCCTCGTCTTGGTATTGGGCGCGCAATACTTCCAGAGGAGCCATCGGCGCCACAAAGTTGACGTCGAGATCTCCGCCTTTGAGCAGCACGCCCGTCGCGGTGCTGCCGTACACGTCAACCCGGCATCCGCGAAACCGAGAGGAAGCCACATTCCGCAAATGCCGAGCCAACCGCGATCTTCGTTCGTATTCGGCTACCCAGTCGGGATAAGACGACTCTGCGACGAGCTCGTGGAAGCGTCGCACTTGTCTTTTTAAGTGTTCCGCCGAAACGTTCCACGAGTCCGTGAACGTCAGCGCGGAGCGAAGTGCCGCCCCCCGAGCCAGCACTTCGACACGTTTTCTTCGCAACCTTTCCAGCGTCGCTCTCTCTGGGGTGGGTCGCTGCAGAGCTCCTGTCTTCCTGGAACTCTTTCCCTGCAGCAGCATTCCGCGCTCTTTTCGTTCGTAGTAGCGTCGCGAAGAGCTCTCGCGCACCTGCACCCGCGCCAACTGCTCCGTCACAGCGCTCACCTGCTCCGTATCATAGGGTTCTGAGGTATTAGAGGCCCCGTCAGATCTCAAACCGGATAGTTTGGGAGCATGTACGTCCGCTTGGCTCCTGTTGGCACGCTCATCGCCGTGCCTGGCGTTGCCGTTCGGAAACGCGCCGCTTCCACCGCTGTCGTGACGCGGACCCCGCGACTCCGTTTCCATGAATGGCAATTAAGCCCCTGGAAGAGAAAATGATCAGCCGCTGTAAGCAATCAGCGCTGATTTGGACACCAAAATGCTCTACGCTAGTGGAGTAGGTGTTCAGCTTCCGTGGAAACCTGTAGCTGTTGCTGGTATGCGCTGCTGTCGACCAGCACGCATTATCGTTCGCTGCGTGCATGCAACAAATCAGCGCGCCGCTACGGCCGGCCTTCTTGCCGCGATCGCCGCTCGAGAGCGTAGCAGCCGACGTGGCAATCGATCTGCATCCGGGGATGCTGCGTGTCTGCGCGTGCACGCTAGCGCGATTGTGCCCTGCGCAGCGGTACGATAGGCAGGTGGCATCCTTCCGATCTCTTTCGATCGACAGAACGTTTCCATGGACCAGAGATGTGTGGACGTCGCTTCGCTGCGCAGCGGTGCGATAGGCAGGTGGCATCCTTCCGATCTCTTTCGATCGACAGAACGTTTCCATGGACCAGAGGTCTGGCATTGCGCGCGTTGTTATCAGCGATCGGGAAGCGTCCTTCGTTCCATAGATATCCCACTTCCCATATGTCGAGTTCCCGTCGGAGATCGTGGTCGTTTCGTAGATAGTATCGAACGCCGAGCCTGCTGTGAGCGTTCACCTTAGTGCCTCCAGTGCCGGAGAGAACGCAACACGGAAAACGATCCGCTTTTTGAAGTCACTGGGAGCGTTGGCTCGAGGTATGCGCTCCATGATGCGATGCCTTGAGCAGGCGAGCGTTCTTCAAGGCATCCCGAAGCTGTCCGCCATTTCCGCAGGGACGTCTGGCTCGTGATTCGTGGTCCACGCCGGGTTCCGAGCGGGATGATGGCAGCTTCTCTGGATGCCGATAACCTGCACGTACTCTCGGAGATTCTGGCTTAGTTGTATCGCTTCCAAAGCATAAAACGCAACTACAAAGCTGCTCTCCCTTCGTACGACGGCCGCGGTAACCGCGCATTCGGTGTTGCGGCACGCGTCCACGGCAGGTTCCAGAACTCGGAGAGCCGCTGGACCCATCCGGGACTCTGTCTATCTCTCCCGGGAATACTGGTCTATGATCCATGGACCGCAGTCATTATCGGGAAGGAACGGCGGCCTGTTCGCTGTTTCGCGAGCGCGTTTCTGCATCCAGAGGACTCCCGTTCCGAGAATCGATCTTGAACAAAAAAATTCCACAGTGGAGATCAGGTCCTTGGTCGGCGACATGCACGAAGGCTACAGTCTGCGGCAGGTACTGCTTCCATGGCAATAACCGATGATTCTGGACACAGTGTCTACGAATCTGGAGGCACCGCCTCGAACCAGGTCCGCAGCCTACATGCTGCGGTACAGGGTTTTTCGGGAAACGTTCGAGCCTTGCGTGCCTGGCTGTACACAGCACATAGCAATGCTTCAGCGTCTGGAATGTGCTCAAGTGGTTGCAGTATTTCCTTGCCTTGGTCGTACCGGGGAGCGTGCGCCGACGCTTCTATTGCGAAACTGCTGGGAAGTTTTCTTTTCCCGCATTTATTCGACGGATGACGGAATTTGGCACGGCTGTCGTTAACTACACGATTCGACAGCGATTCGAAAGCTATGCAAACTGTGTCTAAGCGCTAATTTCAAGCAACTGCACCATCGTCATGTGTGAATAGCCAACCTGGTCGATGACACGGGCCAACACCTTGATTCGGCGCATGTTTGAAACCCCACGCTAACACTCAAGACGTGAGCGCTTCAGAGCGGTGTCCTCTGGGCCAAAACACGGATCCGCGAGTTGTGGCGGTCGTCCAGGCGCCGCTACCTGCGCCTGAACCTTCAGCGCTGCGCCCGCAACACAAAGCCGCATGTGGATGTGCACCTGACGTGGAACTCCGAAACTTTCTCTTCGTTCTTTTTTGTCCAAGTGACGCGGGTCCCTAATAAGCTACCTATACGAACCGCTTGGCTGTCGTGAACCGCCTTGCCAAACGTTTGTGAAGCTCCATGCGCCCTCACAAGCGTGCTCGAATGCTCCGGCGCTGCACCATTGTTGAGTGTATAGATCGTGGCCGTTGTAAAAAGCTTTCACCGACCCAGCGAGCGGCCCAGTATACTTTGCGTCACACTGGCACGCCATTCTCCGGCATGCCGTAACGAACCCCCGAGCAACAAGGACGCTCAGCACAAACCGTCCCGACAAGCGCCTCGTAAAGAGCGATGTGCAGTTGTGCAGGCTCTGGGGATCCTGGCGTCTACGACAACGACAACGACGACGCCAGCGGGCGACCTCGATACGCTCAGCCTTGGAAAAGTCCGCGTTTGACATAACGAATATTTACCGTCGACATCATGATCCAGCCGTTGTTGCCGTGTCCACCAGGTGTTGCTTCCGAAGCAACCGAGATATCGTATCGCCCGCGGGGTTCGCAACGCGTCTCACTTGACGTAGGTTCCGGGTGCCGCGTCTCCGAGTGCGAGGCAGGTACCGCGCTTCCTGCCTCCACTACGACGTGTCGACGTCCAGCGCTCGTCTTCAACAGCTCGCAATCAAGACTCTATCTTGTTTCATGCGCTTTTCGATCAACTTTGGTATAAAATTTGACCCCTATACGCAGATCACAAGCTTTCACCGTACACCACAAGTTAATAAACCCGTTGCGCCGGTGGAAAAGGCGTCTGCTCGCTCTCGTCGAGGCTCCAGTCGTGGACGGGTCGATAGCCTATCCGCACTGGTGACGCGTTCGCAGGCAGCGCGTCCTGTGCATGTACCCATGCCAGTGTATGCTTCATCCAGTGCTCATCGTCTCTCTTGGGAAAGTCGTCGCGCGCGTGCGCACCTCGTGACTCCTTGCGTTGCTCTGCGCTGTGCATCGTGGCTACGGCATTCTGGAGCAGATTCTGCAGTTCTAATGTTTCGATCAGATCCGTATTCCAGATCAGGGATCGATCGGCAATACGCACCTCATTCAAGTCCGAGTAGCACTCGTCGATCAGCTTGCATCCTTCTTCCAGTGTGTCTTTCGCCCGGAAGACAGCTGCATGGTTCTGCATGATTTTCTGCATTCTCAGACGCAAGTCCGCGGTCTTGATGCTCCCGTTCGCGTGGAGAAAGCGATCCAAGTTCGCGATAGCGTCTTCACCGGCATTCGCCGGCAGCGGCTTGTGAGGCATTCCCGGGCGAACTTGCTCCGCCACAGCATGCGCACAAGCACGTCCAAATACAACAATATCCAGCAGGGAATTTGCACCAAGGCGATTGGCGCCATGGACAGAAGCGCAGGCGGCTTCTCCAGCTGCGAGAAGACCCGGCACGACCGCGTCCGGATCCGATGCTGTGGGGCGCAGGACTTCACCTCGCCAGTTGGTCGGGATGCCGCCCATATTGTAGTGAACCGTCGGAAGGACGGGAATCGGCTCTTTGGTGACGTCGACACCAGCAAAGATGCGTGCGGTCTCCATAATACCAGGAAGACGTTCCTTCAAAATCTCTGGGGGAATATGATTCAGAAACAGTTGAATATGATCCTTCTGGGGTCCACATCCGCGACCCTCCATGATCTCGAGGGTCATCGCACGCGAGACGACATCACGACTTGCCAAGTCTTTCGCGCTAGGTGCATAGCGTTCCATGAAACGTTCACCAACGCCATTTCGCAGGATACCGCCTTCACCGCGGCAGCCTTCCGTTATGAGGCAACCTGCGCCGTAGATTCCTGTCGGGTGGAACTGTACAAACTCCATGTCTTGCAGTGGTATACCAGCACGGACAGCCATGGCGTTACCATCCCCTGTGCAAGTGTGCGCTGAAGTTGCCGAGAAGTACGCTCTTCCGTAGCCACCAGTGCAGATAATCACCGCATGGGACCGGAAACGGTGAATCGTACCGTCCTCTAGACAGAGCGCCATCAGACCGCGGCAGACTCCTTCCTCGTCCATGATCAGATCTAGACCGAAGTACTCCACGAAGAAATCCGCATTGTGTTTCAGCGCTTGCCCGTAGAGTGTGTGCAAGAGCGCGTGCCCCGTGCGGTCCGCGGCAGCAGCGCAGCGATATGCTTGTCCACCTTTCCCGAACTTCAAACTTTGGCCACCAAACGCCCGCTGGTAGATACGGCCGTCTTCCGTACGCGAAAAAGGCACGCCGTAGTGCTCTAACTCGATGACAACCTTCGGCGCTTCTCGACACATATAGTGAATCGCGTCCTGATCTCCGAGCCAATCGCTACCTTTCACCGTATCGTACATGTGCCAGCGCCAGTCATCCTCGGTCATGTTCCCAAGCGCAGCGTTGATACCCCCTTGTGCGGCAACGGTGTGGGAGCGCGTTGGAAACAGTTTCGTGACACAGGCGGTTTTCAAACCGGCCTCAGCACAGCCAATAACTGCTCGGAGGCCTGCACCGCCAGCGCCCAGCACAACAGCGTCGTACTCGTGTTCCACCACAGCGTAGGACGGTGTCGCTTGGGTAGCAACGCGTCGCTTCGCTCGCGCCGGTGACTCGGTGTCTACCGCAGGACGAGCACTTCGCACGAGCTGACCAAGTGCGCGCCTTTGTTGGCCGCACACGAGCGCTATAATGCGTTGTTTGGAACGCGCCAGCAGTCGCTCTTCACGCGGAAACGCACCGATGCTGGTGACGTGTCGAGGCAAACGCCTCGCAGCTTCTTTGGTGAAACTGCGCCTCGACAAGAAAACGCGCAAAGAATGCACGAGTGTCATCTGACCAGAGACACAACGCTGCTGAACAAATCGTCACCTTTGTACTAGACGAGAGGAGACGACCGGGTCGTCGAGATACGCACCCTTGACGCCCCGTGAAGCAACCAACACTGGCGCCTGGCGAGTGAACTCGAACGGCTTACGATGTGGACCGTTTTGTGATAATTGTATCTAAATTGTCGAGTTTCTCGACTCAAGACATCTGCCCGCACGCTGTAAGGCGCTCATCATGACTGGATTTTCGTTCATGACGTCTAACCAGGTTCCAGTAGATCTGTCAGACCTCAAGCAACCAGAGGATTCTGTCGGGAAACGGAATCTTTACATCGGGACGTCCTGCCCGTTCGAGTCGAACAGCAACCGCTAAAGCAATGAATCATTGTACTCGTTGCCTTATCGATGCTTGTCCTGGTCGGTTTCTGGCCGAACTGCGATGGATCTGGGAAGCGACAACGCCCTTGAGTGGCTCACGCGTTCTTCGGATACTGCTCAACCATCTCGAGTAGGGCGGCGTGGTGGCGAGCGTGCACCAACTTGCGACCTGGACGAAAAACAGAACGAGGTATCGAGTCATTTTGGGGATTCCGAACCCAAACGCGCTGGGTCTGTTTATGTCCGGATCGACTGGCCGTGCAGCGCTACCAGACGGCGACTTCACCCACATATTAAAGTTCCCGGTAATGCGTCTAAGAGCTCTTGTTTTCGCGCACATCCTGAAGCACCTGTTTCCGTTCAAAGCCAACCTCTGCTTCGTCTTACCGAGAATCTGTGGGTTTCTGTGGGATTCCTGGTCGCTGAATCTCGAGGTCGACAACATGCAGGCACATCGTGAACGAGTCGTGTCAGACTGGTTTTGATTCACGCTGCAGCTCGCTTGCAGCTTCCTACGCGATACGCTACCCTGCCTAGGGACTGCAACCGCGCATCGAGCGCAAGCTGGCTAGAGGCATCGATCTTAGGCCATAAAAAGATCGTTTAGCAATACGCTCGCTTGCTCGGTAGGCGATTCACAGTCGGCTGGAGCAACTCATGATCCCCTGCTTCAGACAATGAGGCTGGCGGCAAACGGGTTCATGAAAGGATCCGTGTGCGTGTTCAGGTCCGAGCGTTCCGGGGCAGTTCAACGCTGCCTATTGCTAGCATGCTCCACTGAGATCGGGTCACGTTCCTCGGATCAGTTCCAACGAAACAGGTAGTCTCGGCTTCCGAATGTACCAACCCGGTAACCACGTCGTTGAACCAATGCCATGGCAACCAAACCTCAGCGAAAAGGCTACAACGTCTGGTTCATAGGCTCGCCATTCCGTCGCGACGAGCAGCGGCAGCGTCACGTAAACCTAACAAGGCTCGCACGTTCACTCAACGAGCGCTGCCAAGTCACGAAGAAGTTGACCCAGCACGTCATCGTCCAACTTTCCCTTCAAACTCGGAATAATGGCCTTCGCTTCTGCAGGTGTCTCCGGCAGCAGGTTTGCGAGCTGCGCACGCTCGAACGGGTGCAGTTCGGGATGGCGTTCGAGTCGCACCCGCACAACTTTCGCAACCTCTGCAGACCGGAACTGGTTAAAACGCTCCACATAGGCTTCCGACTTGACGAAGATGGGACCTAACGAGCTCTGCAGTTCGGCTGGTAGCTCTGCGCGCTTCTGCCGTAGCAGTTCCGCAACTTCGCAGATCAATAACGGTTGACAGTGTTCATTGTCGCCAAATAGCTCCCCAAACTTGAGGTTTTCAGCGTTCTCTTCTTGATCCACGCCCAGGTCCATAGACGGAACCCAGCAGGTCGTGCCCGGTGCAGCCTCAGCAGATAGCGCTGGAGAAAACCCAGCAGACAGCACTCGTTTTCGTCGACGCCACGGTGCAGGTAGCTGACACGGCCCGGCACAGCGCCGCAGCCGCCAGGACGCGAGGCTGGGCTTGCGGTTGACGCGGCTTCTGCGGCAGCGACGCCAGGCGTTTGTGTTGCTGCTGCTGCTGCTGCTGCTGCTCGGCGGTACAGTGCAGACTTGGCGGCAGTTTAGGGACCAAGGACGGCGACCAGAGCCTATTTTGTGTCGTGTAGACGAGGCGATGCGTTCCTCGCTGTTCTGAAGTAGGGGGAACCTTCAGTCGGCTTTGCGGGTACCTTCACGCCCCAGCGTCAACATCGCTGCATAGCCTACAGGTAAACAGGGAGTGCAGTGAGTCTGCAAACCGACTGACGGAACGCTTGTCTCGCTTGTAGCTCATGGCCATGAAAGCAACGCTACGGGTGCGTATGCGTCGACCGGATGACTGGCATGTCCACTTTCGCGACGATGCTATCTTGCGGGCTGTTGCACCGCTAACTGCGCGCCAGTTTGGGCGAGCACTGGTCATGCCGAACCTGGTTCCACCTGTTTGCACGGTGGCACAGGCGCGCGCTTATCGCGAACGCATTCTGGCTACCGTGCGAGCAGCAGACCCGGCGAACAGCTTCGAACCTTACTTGGCGCTCTATCTCACCGAGCGTACGAGCGTGGAAACCGTGCAACAGGCGAAAGAGAGCGGCTTTGTTCTCGCTTTTAAATGGTACCCTGCAGGTGCAACCACGAATGCCGAACAAGGCGTTCGGTCGATAGAGCGACTGAACGCCGTACTGGCGGCTATGGAAACGCTAGGCGTTGTCCTCTGTGTCCATGGCGAATCGACAGATCCTGCCGTAGATGTCTACGATCGCGAGGAGCATTTCATTCGCCATGAACTTGAACCCGTTCGAAAGCGCTTCCCTCGTCTCCGAATCGTCGTGGAGCATGTTTCCACGGCGTTTGCGGCTAAATGGGTGCTCGACAACGCCAACGGGTACACCGCAGCGACGGTTACAGTGCAGCACTTGCTTTGTAACCGAAACGATCTGCTTGTCGGAGGACTCAAACCGCATCTCTACTGTCTGCCGGTTCTAAAAAGCGAGCAAGATCGTTTGGCGATAATCGAAGCTATTCGCCAGGATAATCGAGGTTGTTTTTTCCTTGGCACAGACTCGGCGCCGCACCCGCGCTTCCGCAAGGAGTCAGCGTGTGCCAGTGCGGGTTGCTTCACGGCGATTGCCGCCATGGAGCTCTACGCGGAAGCGTTCGCCAAAGCCGGTATGCTCGATCGACTGGAACGATTCGCTGCAGAGAATGGTGCGAGATTCTACGGACTCCAGCCGAGCACGGAGTATGTTCAAGTTCTGAACTGGCCTGAGGCAGTGCGCACGATTCCCGAGTATGTCCTCGTCGACAGTGTCGCCGAGCGTGAGCCCCAGCGTACCCCCGAAACCCGCACTGAATCGATGCTAACGTCCACAACGCTGCAACCATTTCAGGCCGGTGCGCGTCTTATGTGGAGCATGGAGAGGCTGGGTATCTCCGATGCAGATCGCTGAGTAAACGAGGAATTTTGAAGCTAGGAAAGTTCGAAATGATGCGTAGGAATATCGATGAATGGAACACAACGATCGTCAACCAATTGTCGAGGAAACTCGTTACCAGAGGGTGTGCACAGGGCCGTCGCATTCTATCTCCCTTGGCTGCTGATTTGTTTCGCATCGAAAGTCTTCAGCGTTTCAGTGCAATGTCCAAACAGAGCACGAAACGAGCCAATGGAAATTTCTCTCGATGCAAAGCTGCTGACCGCTTCGACTGCATAAGGCATTTCCGAATGCTGACCGCGACATTCAAGTTTCGGTGCAGAAAGTGCTTCCACATATCGCTGCTTGTGGCGTGACAGCATTGCGAATCCTGTCGCCTTCGATTCGCGTGCCGCTTGAATTGCGCTCAGCTTACCGTACACCATCTCATGCTTCCGTCCGTATTTGACGCTCTTCTTCTCTACCTGTCACAACAACGCTCCCCTGCGCTCGTGATACGTGCATGCCGTCCTGAAGTTGCCGGTAGGAGTCGTGTAGAATCGATTTCTGGACTCGTTGTACGCTCTCGTTGGAGGAGCACGAGTGCAGCCTGCGCGTTCTGTAGCACCTCCATCGCCATAGGCTACCAATGAGCAAAGCGATGAGTCGGTTATTTCTTTTCCCAAAACTTTGAACAAAAATGATGAGTATATATGGTTCTTGCCTCCATTCAGTGGACGTGGTCGGCGCTCGGAACGCGGCCTCACGAACTCCCTCCAATGAAGGTCCGCTTGAGGCGTTTAAAAGCGCTTGCACTCTCTGCATAATGTGTACAGAGCATGCCGTTCTGCTAATAGCGGAGCCCGTTGCGTCGAACCGGGTCCGAACACCGTCATTCCAATCACTGGTCTGGCTCCTGGTATCGCTCATGACTGACGCTCGACAACGCCGATCCCGGGGAGACTTGAGCCGCTTCAGACGCTTCTCGTTCACGTCTCTGGCACTGTCGTTTGATTTAGAGGCATGGCGACTGCCATGATGTACTGGAACACGGGACCCACGCTGCTAACGAGTTCTTTCTTTTCATCTGCCGCGAATGAATGAAAATGAGTCTCGTTGCTAAACTCAGGCCGATGCTTCGCAAACCGCGTGTAGATTGATATTCGAACAGTTTATATCCTGGTTGTACGCTTGTTAACATTTCCGGTTGGTGAACAAGTAAACTTGGAAGAATTCTGCTAATGCGCTTTGCGAAGTTGTCCGAGTGCTTCATATTTACGCGCAGAGACCAGCACCTGCATCGCCTGCTGCTCACCGCGGTTCCATGGATGTGATCGCTATACTCCATATTCGTGTTTTTCTCTAGATCGAGATGTACTGGTGGGCGTTAGGACCGGGACTTGCCTCCTCTGTGAATGTACATTTGGACTGTTCCCCGGGTACGTTAACGTCACCTTATGCGTCGCGTGCACGCGCTCGAGCCGCAGTCAGCCTTTTTGCTCCTGCTCGCGCAGCAGGATATCACCAGCAACAGGGCACGTCAGGGCTGGTGCAGGTGAACACAAGTTTCATCTAATGACGGTGATACGAATATGAACGACGTGTTTGTTGATCCTTGAATGTCGAACTGGCATTAGACGACAGAGAAGACCCATTGGACCGATGGGAACCGCACAGGGTCAGTTGGCACGAACAGCACATGCACCTCAATCTCAGCGATGTATTCTTGGACCGCTTTTTATTGATGAGAAGCGACGTTGTCTAAGAGCAAGAGAGAAGAATCTGGCACGGGGAAGGCAGGAAGTGCTTCGACGACGAATGAGCTCCTGAGCCTGGCTTCCCGTTTCGGGAGTCGCACGCGACCACACAAAGCCATCCCGCTGGTGCTGATGTTTTTGGAACACCCGCTTGTCTCTTCTTTGCAACCAGCGGAATTTCTTCATTGTAAGTACCTATGTACAAGTCTTCCGTTTCTGCCGCATAGACTCTCATTGAATAAGACGAGAGCCCATCGCTCGTTTCATGAGTGTTTGAGATTCGCCACAAAATTTCCAGGACGTTGTTGAATGCACTGCGGTCGCCCGAAAAAGCGTGCATATCCCTATGTCCATCCTTCTCTCTTCATCAACGCCCAGATAAACGATACGCAGACTTCAGAGCATGTGGCAACTCTGGTAGAATTCTGTAGAGAACGTATGCTTGGAATCCATTGATGTGGAGACGATCGTGTAGGCAGAGTTTCACAAGTTCTGATGTAGGTGTATGACGTCCTCGTTAAGGAGTGCGCGAAGCGTGGTTCTTCCACCCACCGCTCGTAGATTGGCGAACGCGTGGAATCAAGGTCGTTTTTCGCATATTTGCGGTGATAGCATAAAGTATCTTAACGAGCGCGCTCTCCAATCAACTGGATAAATTCCTTTTGCTGAACACCTACGAAAACAATAAGCGAAACAACGAAGCGTGTCGCCGCATGTCATCCATTGCTGTAATACGCTTTGCGTATAGCGGTAATCAAGGTGGCCTCTGGCGGCTTTCGCGTGCGTCCTTAGCGATGGTGAAGAGTCGAGGCTTTGAACCGACCAGCCACGTCGTGGACCGCAACAATGCGGATACATCTGCCTTCAACGAGCATCATGTACGGGATCCATTCTTTATTGGATGTTCGGTAGAGCGACCGCACGGCTGGCGTGCAGTCCGGCTGATACCAGCCATGCAACCACCAGCGAAACGGCACTGAAAAGCGCACATCTTACTTACACTACGTATCTGGGATGTAGGGTGGTAGTGCGTACCGGACCAGCACGAGGTAATGTGCTTTGCGCAAGGACTGGGGCACGTCAACTGTTTTGGCGAATGTATCGAAAGATGCATCGCGTTGATGCCGGAAATGCTCTTCGAAGATTCAGAGCTTCCAACTGCTAGAGAATGCGCGCTATGAAACCAGCCATATACCCCTGTTCGCTGAAACCGAGGACCTCAGGAACACCGCCACGGCAAGCGGTTACGAGCCTGCGTCCGAATGGAACGCCAATGACGCGTCGGACTCGTGCGACCGGTTCATTTTGTACCGCGCGAGCGCTCTAACCCAGTCACGCGACGATGCAATCGAGAAGCCGAATAATCGCTGGATCATGAGTCACGAATGTAGGGAACACCCGCATGAACGCGCTCAGCGACGCGGACGTACGATGCGCGGTCGCACGCCCGGGAGGCCTCGTCGTTGGTTCGGATTCAGCATGAACAACTCCATTTGCTGTGCGTTTTGAGGCAATGGCAAACCCTCTTGCAGTCGCGCCCGGATCCAGTCGTGTAAGAACTTAGCTTGCGTTAGTCTATCCACTAGAGTCTCCACAAGGTGTTCCTCCTTGCCGATCGCCTGTGCCAGTGAACGCCGTTCCGCACGTCGCATCTGCAATAGACGCGCTTTCTGTTCAGCAGTTAGAAGCCGGATGAGCTCTTCCTGCTCATTTACATCTTTTAAAAACGGATCACTCTGGGCGTTCGAAAGTCGATTCCAGAGACTGCTGCCAAAGCCGGCGGCGTCCCGCAGTTTCCGCAAGAGTGCACCGTACTCGTCCGGTCCGAAACGCTCACACGCCGACAAGTGCTCCATTTGTGTACGGAAGATGTCCTTTTCACGGAGCGCTTGTGTCTTTTCCTGTGTTCGCTCAAGCCACGAGCGCCAGAAACGAGCAGGGCCCGCTAACACGCCCCGTGTAGGACGCAGCATGTCGTGCGAACCAGACGCGGCTTCACGCCTCGTTCCTTAAAAACAACTACGACTCAAGGCTACTAGACGGTACAGGCACAGCGTATAGAAAATCCAACACAGGCATACAAGTCGTTCGAAGCACAAATGCCAACCAACTTTTCGCTTAAGAACGCGAGTTGTACAAAAGCCCGTGCGCGCCTTCGATGGCGTTCAGTGAGGCGCGTTTGGTAAAGCACCCGCACGCTTCTGCGTGAACGCCTCGCCGCACGTTTCTGTTTCCCAGAACGTTTCCAGGGACCATGGATGGCGGCTTTCGGGATGGAATTTGGCATTCGTGAAAGCATCCATCATGCTACACCCCATGTTCAAGCTCCATCACTCATACGTTGCCATGGATATTCTGGTCGTTTCATACGTTCTATCGTTCGCAGTGTGACTGACTTGCTGCACCCGCCTTGGTGCCTAGACTGCTGATGCGAATGCAGCACGGAGACGGAACGGCTTGGCCATACCGCTGAAGGCGTCAGCTTGAGGCATCATTTCTATGGCATGGGGTCGTCGGAACTCATCCTTCTTCTGGGAGCCTGGAAACTGCGCAGACGGACACACTGCCTGCGATTACGCGAAGCGATACGCTAGGAGTCCACTGCGTCCAGGGCGACGCCGAGACGCAGCCTTACCACTCCGAATCCCAGCGTAAACTGCGTAATGGACGAGCTGCTCAGATCTCGTTCTATCGTCCGGCACCGCAGAGGCACCTGGAGCACGAACCCGGCAGACTCGTCCGGCTCGCCGGACCTGCCGCCTAGAAGGTAAACAATCGAAAAACCGAAAAACGTTTCCCCCTTTCAACGCTCACCTCAGAGGTGCAACGAAATTCTTCTCGAATCGATCGCAAGTGTTTCGTCTCTGTTCCTCTTTGCCTAGCGGTAATGCCGTCGCATCGACGTGCTGCAATGCTGCACCACCACAACAACGACGAACGCGGACGCTCACGGCGGACTCGACCCACAATACAACGTCAGAAACGACCAGTATGTCGACGCGAGCGATGGACCGTACAACTTGGAGGCAGCGTGCATCATGATGGACGCGTCTCCCATCCCGGATGTTCATTGCGTTATCGGTGATCCGGGGCCGCGGCAAACGCACTGCTGCCGCCGCACGAAAGCATCCAGCGCCAGTGGCAGGCTGCATCGGAAAAGCACCCGCACCCTGGGCGAGGAAAGCATCCAGCGCCAGTGGCAGGCTGCATTGGAAAAGCACCCGCACCCTGGGCGAGTGCCGACAGCCTCGTTGCCATGCACGCTGCCCAGCGGCAGCGCTTGCAAGCTGTAGCGCGCTACCGGTGATACCACGCTGGGCTAGAGGCGTCCGTTGACAGCGTTTTCAAGGCATGGATAGCGTACCTCCAGTCGCGTCGGAGCTGTTCATTAGGAGTCGCGAGTCCGCTCAAATAGTGCAGTTGCGACGACTCGCGTCTATCGAGGAAGACGCAGCGCGGCTGCAGCTCAGCGCTGACGCGGGGCTCGACACGGCAACGAGCTTACCAGGTGTGCCACCTGGCCTGGCGTCGAGTACGGTAGCGCACTTTTCACTACCTGACGGCAACTTGTTGCTCTGGGTGGACCCCGACACCCGAGCCTGTACCGTTTTTCGAGTTGGTGCCCCGGGCGAGCCGCTCGAGCCGGTGACCCGAGTCGGTGGCACTGCCCAGGACGAGTTTATACAGGATGCCGCCTTTTCCCCGTGCGGGGCCTTCTTGGTGACCTGGTCTCGGCCGCATGAACGTTTGGCAGACGGAAACTTACGGATCTGGCGGTGCGCAACTGGCGAAGCGGTGCGGGCGTTTCCGCATCGACACCACAGCGCTACTGCGTTTCCGTACGTCCAGTGGACAGCCGACGAACGGTATGCCTTGCACGCAGTCGCCAACGCACTTGACGTCTACGATGGCTCAAAGCTGGAGCAACCACCCTTGTTGCGCATCGCGATCCCTGGTCTTGTGCAGTTTGCCGTCGCGCCGGAGGCAGTTGCTGCTGCGGTCGGAGCGTTGGACCTAGCGTACGTCGCTACTTTTGTTCCCGAAAGTGCGAACGGGCAACCCGCTGTAATTCAGGTCTGGGCGATCGGGTCCAGCAGTGCCATTCGTTCTCGACATGGAGAAGTGGACGGCTTGCCGGCTAGCGGCAAAGAGGCGCGCTGCGCCGTTCCTGTTGCGAGTCGGCGAGTATACCGAGCACAACATGTAGAATTCTACTGGTCACCGAAAGTTTACGGTTCTGGTAGCAGCCCGTCACTGGTGATACGCACTAGTCACGATTACGATGTACATGGTCGCTCGTACTACGGCGAATCGAGCGCCCACTTCCTGTACCTGGGGAATAAATCGGAACAGAGCAGGGAGCCTGCCAGAGATCCGGCATCGATGCCGGAGGGACCCATCCACGACATCGGTTGGTCACCGACTGGACGCGAGTTTGTGATCGTCCATGGGACAACGCCGGCGCGGGCGACCCTCTTTCACGGGACAGGCACGGCAACCTTTGATTTTGGAACCGGACCTCGGAACCGTGTCTCTTGGTCACCACACGGGCGCTTCTTAGCACTGGCCGGGTTTGGCAGCATGTCAGGGAACGTGCAGATATGGGATCGGAACAAGAAGAAACTGATCGGTCAGTTTCAGGCCGAATGCACCACGCACTGGCAGTGGTCTCCGTGTTCGCGCTTTTTCCTCGTGGGCGTTTGTTATCCGCGAATGAAGGTCGACAATGGATTTCGCATTTTCAAGTATGATGGCACGCTCGTCTATGAGCGCAAAATGCCCACCACACAGCTCTATCAGGTCGAGTGGCGAGCACGAGTCCCGGAGCAGTTTCCGGATCGGCCAGTGTCTCCGCAGGTATTAACGAGTATGCGCAAAATGGCAGAGCAGATGACTGCCAACACGGATGCTTCGCAAAAGGGAAATGGTTCCGTCGCCAGTGCAGTAGCGGGAAACCAGACGCGTCCGAGTGGCGCCTATATCCCACCGCATCTTCGACGGCAGGTTATTGAGAACGGTGTTTCGATGCCCCCGCTGAAACTCCACGAACACGAGGCACCTCAGAGTCTCGTGTCTGGGCCGTTCCTGACCAAATCACAACGCAAGAATCGGAAGAAGAAAGAACGGGAAGCTCGGCAACAGCAGCAGGATATACCGTCGGTTTAGTATATATGCAGCATGTGTCGTTGGAAGTTCACCGGGTCGAACGCGAACGCCACCGAAAGACCAAGCGAGCAGGTTGCGGACGAAAGGGGGCAGGGCTATTGCCGTTGCGCTTATCCTGCATCAAGAGGCCTGCATACAAACACACACAAAAGAATAGATACACACATACACACAGATGTGTTTTTATCTTGCTTCTGTGAGCACATGGAGCGTGGATCTGGTAGCTTGCCTCGTGTCTCGGTCGCGACTCGCGTCTCCAGTGGGAGTTTTTGCCTTGCTCGCCACCACAGTAGCTCGCTGTTGTCCTTCATGTTCAGCACACGCGACACTGAGGTCGGGCGTTGCAGCGGATGCTGAGCTGCTCGATGAATACCCTCGTCCTGTTGTTAAACGCTTTCCAACACGTCAGCAGGCAACTTGCTGATGGGCGTTATGGGCGTCACGCTGCTCCATAAATGCCTGATTCTTTGTGTGAAACGCGTTCCATCATGTCCATGAGTGAAAAGCGGTGCACTGCGAAAACCCCATGGTCTCCAAGTACGATCCAGTGGCGACCGCTCCGCATGCCGTGCTTCCAGGATGATTACCCTGGTACGCACCTGCTGCGCTTGTTCGATGCCTCGTCGCGTACAGGCTCTTGCACTCGGTCGTCGGCATCGTCTGAACTCCAAGCGCACAGTTCGTCTTGTCGAGACGCGGATACATCGGGAGCAGGCTAATGCACCAGGCTACTGAGCCAGGCACGATAGCAGGGCACGCCCTGCCTTCACTGGATAGTGCCTCAACCAATTCTGTTCGTTTGATTCTAGGTCGCGTGTATAATCACTAGCGGGTGTTTCGCTCAAGATAGAACGGAAACGCTCACGAGATAGAAAACAAGCCTTGCAGCACGAGCAGCAGCAGCACGAGCAGCTTGCTTTCGAAGCCTATCTTGCAAGCCAAGGCGCTCTTGTTCCGGTTGTGCCTCGACTCGCAGCGCCTCCTGCTCGTACTGGTGACGCTCGAGACGCTGTCATGACTGCACGTCTACTATCCAACAGCTGCGTCAGTCGAAGCGGTACCCGAACACGACAATTCGGTGCTCAATGAGGATCCAGTGCGGGCTCGGGCCGGCCTCGACAACACGTCCCAACACGCGACCACGCTCTCTTCATCGTCGTTGCTATCGCGGAGGCGGTGTCTCGAGCCGGTGCTGCTCAGAGGCGTCTGCGGAGGATAAGCGGCCTTCGTCGCGTTGGTCAGGTGCCTTCAAGCTGATCCAGTGCCGTTTGGTTCGCTTCGATAGCGTCTGTGTGGAACACGGTATTGTACATAGCGAGCCAAGTACTGGCAGGAAGGTAGGTGAATCTACAGTGGAGATCAAGTCGAGAAATGCCGATGTGTCCATACCCATTTGGTGCAACGCTGAGACGCACACCACCCTGGATGTGATCGCTGCTGTGACTCGAGCGCAAGTCCGTAACCCCTGTCTGTGCAGACGGAAGCTTCTCGGAGCGTCTAGGAGCGTCTAGGAGCGTCTAGGAGCGTCTGGGAGCGTCTAGGAGCGTCTAGGAGCGTACCACGTTAGCGGTATCGTGGTGGTGCTGTCGGATATCGTGACGTCGATGGCCACCAAGAGCGGAGCATTTGCCTTTCGAGCGGAGTCGATTTTTTCCACGACAAGTTGAGTGAGCGCTCAGCAGCATACGCGTATGAAAGAACGCCCCGTCGAGCAACAATATCGAGTGTGTTTCGTCGCTCGTCTAGGAGCACGAATCGCTGCGCCCCCTAGTTGCGTTGAAACACCCGGGCTCAACATTTGAGCCGTGCATGCCCTGAGCATGCTACGCGTACCGAAAAGAGACGCGTGGACGCTTGTACGTATGCACTGGCTACTGGTGTTGGTTCCCGTATGAGTGCTTGCCCGATGACGCTGCACATGATGGTGATTTCGGTCACATAACAACGTCCCGTTGCAGATAGCTCCAGTAGCCACGCCAAAGCACCGACCCGGAATGCCGACACCACCCCTGCACCCATCATTGCTGGTTGCTGCTCTCGGAATCCCAATGCTTTACATCTAAACGATTCAGAAAGCATCCAAACTCGGGATAAGCGCACATCATTCAATATTCCATTTTACGCCAAACAGCGCGTCCTAGCCGGAACTCTGGGTGCCAACGACAGCCTCTGTATCCGTCGACACTGGCACTCGCTGACGCCATGCATTGGCGCCTGCGATACCCAGCAACAGCACGAGTCCAGTAAGCGGCATACGACGAAAATGTCGCATACAATCCGCGGGATCATCGAGACGAACTCGCTGTATATGATGGAAAAGCTGCGCACCTACCAACGTGACGCCCGCATAAAACGGCCACGGCTGTTCAGAAACTACCCCAACGAGCGTCAAGCTTGCAACCATGCCAGCAGCAAAGCCCCGTAACCAGGTCTTGGCATGCACTTCGCCAAAACGCAGCGCAGTGGAGCCTACACCCAGCCGTCTATCCGTATACTTGTCCTGGTGTGCGTAGATGGTATCGTAGACCAGGGTCCAGCACCAGCCGGCACCGTACAACGGGAGTACAACGCGCCACGCCATGGACCCGTCCGTAGCCGCAGACCAGCCCAGCAACACACCCCAGTTGAAGGTGAGTCCAAGGACAGCCTGAGGCCACATGGTGACCCGCTTCGCCAGCGGATACAACGTCGCCGGCACCAACGCTGTGACACCCGTCAGAAACGTTGTCGAGTGGAGTAGGTCGCGGATCTGGTGCACCCCGAAGCGTTGAGCCCGCTGCTGAGCTGGCGTCGATATCCAGAGCAGGATCGGAAACCCCGCAAGCGTCTGTGCAGCCGCGAAACCGAGTCCCTGGCCTAGGTGAAGGCGTCCAGAAGCGAGCGGTCGTTGGCGAGTTCGGATAGTCTGCTTGTCGATGTCCCGGTCCCACAAGTCGTTTATGGTACAGCCGGCACCCCGTAGTAGGAATGCACCAGCCAAAAACGCGCCTTGTAGACGGAGACTGCCCACAGGCGAAGTAGTCGGCTGTACTGGCGGCTCGGTGCCGTGGCCTGCGCTCGTTGTCGACTCGAGTCCAGCGGCCAGTGCGATGCTCCAGGCTCCTGGCAAGTAGAGCAGCCAGACACCAGTTGGTTTGTCCCAGCGGGCAAGCTGCGCGTAGGGCGCAACCCGTTGCACCAGTCTTGTCCAGAGTGACGGAGCAACCTGAACCATGACGCCAGCCGGACCGCGGCTACGCTCGTAGGGTAGACGACGAGTCGTCAGCAGAACGCCAGCGTCCGAGAGGTCGCGCACGTTTCCCCAAGGCTGACGACGTCCAACAACAACAACAAAAACAACAGCAGTGCCTATGGGTGTCGTTTCCCATGGTCTCGTGTGGAAGCACAGACGATGTTGCCGGAACCTGGCTGACTTCCAGTGAGGCACTTATCGTTGCGGGAGAAAGCGTCCGAATAGCGAGAACGTTGACCCGGTACTCGAGTCGTCAACGACACCCTTGACGGAGCACAGCGCTTTTTGCGGTATATGAGCGCAACTTGCGCGACGCTCGCGAGCCAGCCGCGCCCTACGGGTCATCACACGAGAGACTAGCGTGCTCCACGAGCCAGGTTTCGCAAGCGAGGGCAACCTCTGCTGCAGTTGGTCGCTCCTGTACACTCGGCTGCACACAGCGCCGTACCCAGTCGATAAGAAACGACAGCACCAGGTTCGCATCGGTCGAGGTCTCCCCAGGCGCTGCAGTGAGTGCGTCCAGGCGGTCAAGTCTGCCTGCACGCAGTGCCTGCCACTCGTCTCCCTTTGTTGGTAACGGCTGCTCGGTAAGCAGCTCGTATATTGAGATGCCAAGTGCAAAGACGTCGACGGGGACGAGCGAGCCTAGCGGCGCCTCGCTCAGAACACTTTGACAGAGATAGCGTGAATCGCCTTCGCTACCGGTAAAGTCCGCGCCATCTAGACGACATGCAAGCCCAAAGTCCGCGAGCTTGAATACTTCCTGTTTCGTGGGCTGCTTCCGGAGCTGGAGTTGCTGATGCGGCTTCCGTACGCTGCCGATGAGCATGTTCTCTGGCTTGACGTCCATATGGGCAATGCCGTGCGCATGGCAGTGTGCCAGCGCAGCGGCTACATGCCCCAGCAGACGGACGAGTCGCAAATAATGCGGTAGCTTGGATGCTGTGGTGAGACGCGTTCTGCCGGACAGCTGCATGCTGCCACCAGCACAGTACTCGAGCTGCAAGTAGAGACGCGTATCGTGCTCCTCGAACCAGGCCGTGTGATAGCGAACGATATTCTCATGGGCACCAACGGCAGCCAAGGCGTGTACTTCGCGCAACGCGTCGAGGCGATCGGTGCGACTCAACAGCGGTCTGGTGGTGCGTTTCACGGCGTACAGGCATCCGTCTGTACGATGGCGTGCCAACAGTACCTGGCCTTTGACACCGGACCCGAGGATCTGTACTTCCTCGAACTGTTGAAGGAAACGCGAAGGCGAAGAGGCTACCTCTGGGAGAAGCTGATTCGGGCGCAGCTGCGCGGACGACATCTCCGCTTTCGATGGCGTCTCGGGTTCATCGGTACAAACCAGAAACGGATTGATAATGGGCGCACTCGTTGGCTGTGCTTCGCGATGACGCCCATTTTCTGTGCACTGGATCACATCGCCCATGGCAAGAAAGGAATCCCTGAGCTCAGTAGCAGTAGCAGTAGCAGGTGCACGCCTTGATCCCCACAGGCTGCGGTGGATGCGCTCCGCCGCTAGTCCGTTTCCTGGACCTGCTTCCGTCTGCGACTGGGTGCGCGCATCCGTATTCGCCCAGAGCGGGTTCTCAGTCGGACGTCGGGCTGATCGCGCCGGCACCTGGGATGTAATCATCATCGCGTGATCGCGAACAAGTGTTGGGATTCCTGCTGTCACGGGACGTAGCTCGCTGAGCGACCCACCTGGTGCGCTATTGCCGTTCGCTACGGCCTCATCGTCGCCAGCCTGGCTAAAGGTAATTCTTCCGACCACATCGGTCGATGTTCGTGCTGCCTGAACTGCCCTGCGACGTGCCAGTAGCATCCCGAGTGTATCCTGAGACAAGACGGACGTCTGTGTATGCATCTGGGATGAGAAGGTGCTGCTCTCGGGAGCGTCCATATCAGCGGTGGCTACGGCTTGCGTTTGGTACTCGTGTCGCTGACTCTGTAGAGGCGGTCTTGGTGCAGAGAAATTGCTCTCTCGAGCTGGACACCACCGGCCGTTTGCACTGCCGTTTAATAGGTGCAGCCGTTTGAGCGCAGGCGATGGCGATGGTGGAGGTTGGCTCGCGCCCGCGCCCTGCTCCGGGGCGAGTGTACTCGACGCGTTCGAGTCCTCGTCTGCTGCTGACGCCGCCTGCGAGTTCATCCAATTCGCATTGACCGCTGTTGCAATCGTGAACGTTGGTGTGCGATATATTCCAGCATCTAGTCCCATGGCTGCGTCCCGGGAGGCGCCCTCGCCGAGGAACGGAGTCGCCACAAACTCGGCACTGTTGACCGGGGTTTCGATGTCGGCAGCCTCGGGCGTGAGTCGCCGTGCCCCATGCGGTGTCGTGCCCCAGCTTATCAAGTCCAATCGAGGGAGCTCAAGTTTCGGTGTACTGACCACGAGTCCGGCTTTACGCTCGAGAACTTCTGGAATCGTGCGCTGGCGGCTGGGTCCGGCGCTCTCGGTCGTCGACCCCAAGGCTCCGAGGCGTGGTCGCTCCTCAGTCCGAGACAAGCGTCGTTTGCGTCCAACAGACGCTTCCGCAATGCTGTCCGTGTCCAATTGTTGACCAGGCGCCGCACTGGAGGTCACCAGCGCTGCTGGAAGGCGGGGCGTACCCAACCGGGAGGCACGTCGCATCTTGAGCACTGCCGTAGGCGGCGGGCCCTGCTGGGCCTGCGTCTTCGACCTCACACCGACTCTACCCATATGAAGTGCAGGCCTCACCGTCAACAGACTCGTTCAGGGACAGAATATGCGCCTTTCAAGTGCGTTCCGTGAAGAGGTAGACGCTGCTCGGCAAGCAAGCGCCAGAGCAGCGCTCAGAGAAAGCAGGCACAGCGCCGCACACGCCGTCCGGTCATTGGATTTTCGCGCGCGCCTCCAGACACGCGCAGGCGGCGATACGAAAAGCGCTGGCGGAGCGCGTCATGAGCCTATGGATCGTTTTTTTGGATAAAGCAGGTAGGTACAGGTATCCTGGAGCATACTTACTCGTACAAGTCTAGGCCCGTTGTTATCAGAGCAAGATTTTGCTGGTTGTATCTGCAACTGCTCTCTGTTTCTCGCTTTTGGATCAGGTTTTACATACGATCGTCGCTTCGTTCTCTCGAGCTCTCGTATGAGCAGTGGGGGCATGGTGGTGGTGGCAGCAGCAGCGCAAGTCCCGCTTCCGCTGCCTCCGGACGCTGGTTATGCGTTTGATATAGAGACCAAAGTCGCGATCGATGCTTCATTTGCAGCGTTCATCTGCATTGCTCGCAGTCTGGGTACGCCATTCGGTGCGGTGAGGCTTGCCAGCGATCCGTACGCTGGTATGTCCATCACAGCTTTTGCACTGGGGGCTGGCGCGCCTCTGCGGCGTGAACGCTTGCTTCATCGCTCGATATATGCAATTGATGTGTATAGGAGGTGGCGTCATATACAAGCTGCCTCCTTTCGGCACCTTGTGCCGCACGCTCTGATGACCAGCGTCTTCTAGGTGACGTCACCGACGAGTTCTCTGGATGTTGGGCGTGCAAGTGCGCGCCCTATTCGCTTCGATAGCGTCTGTGTGGAACACGGTATTGTACATAGCGAGCCAAGTACTGGCAGGAAGGTAGGTGAATCTACAGTGGAGATCAAGTCGAGAAATGCCGATGTGTCCATACCCATTTGGTGCAACGCTGAGACGCACACCACCCTGGATGTGATCGCTGCTGTGACTCGAGCGCAAGTCCGTAACCCCTGTCTGTGCAGACGGAAGCTTCTCGGAGCGTCTAGGAGCGTCTAGGAGCGTCTAGGAGCGTCTGGGAGCGTCTAGGAGCGTCTAGGAGCGTACCACGTTAGCGGTATCGTGGTGGTGCTGTCGGATATCGTGACGTCGATGGCCACCAAGAGCGGAGCATTTGCCTTTCGAGCGGAGTCGATTTTTTCCACGACAAGTTGAGTGAGCGCTCAGCAGCATACGCGTATGAAAGAACGCCCCGTCGAGCAACAATATCGAGTGTGTTTCGTCGCTCGTCTAGGAGCACGAATCGCTGCGCCCCCTAGTTGCGTTGAAACACCCGGGCTCAACATTTGAGCCGTGCATGCCCTGAGCATGCTACGCGTACCGAAAAGAGACGCGTGGACGCTTGTACGTATGCACTGGCTACTGGTGTTGGTTCCCGTACGAGTGCTTGCCCGATGACGCTGCACATGATGGTGATTTCGGTCACATAACAACGTCCCGTTGCAGATAGCTCCAGTAGCCACGCCAAAGCACCGACCCGGACTGCCGACACCACCCCTGCACCCATCATTGCTGGTTGCTGCTCTCGGAATCCCAATGCTTTACATCTAAACGATTCAGAAAGCATCCAAACTCGGGATAAGCGCACATCATTCAATATGCTGTACGCATTGGACTCGAGGGTTCAGTGCACTGCGCCTGACGCGCGCGTTACGCACAAACGCCAGCATGGACTCGATTCGGAATCCACCGCTCCTCTACCTATGAAACTGCGCATCTTTCAAAGCATGTAAATCCACTTGCTGACACGGAACGAGATCAAGAGCTTCACGGGTAAGTAATGGCTTGTTCGGCCTATACCCGCGCTTTAACCTATGTTGCTGGTGCCGCTGCTCAGCGTCCCTGGCGGGCTGCGCGCACGCACCGCGGCTCGTGGCGAACGCGTCGACAGCCGCGAGCGCACCCTCGAACATCGACCTGCTTCGCACAGCGAACTCGGTACAGGAGCGTTCGTCTGCAGGCCCCGTCTCCCGAAAATAACAAGAGCAACCGCGCGAACTCGCGACCTTCGACGAACCAAAAAGCGTCGTTGACGCCCAGCTTCCTGAGAGACGTCACTGATAGCAGCTTCTTCGCGGATGTGCCGTACCGGGAGTTCCAACAGATAGGACGGCTCTACCGCACGGTGGACGAATTTCTTGGCCGAAAGGAGAATCTCTTATTCTGGGGCTCGTGTGCGCTGCTGTTCGGAGCGTTTTCGGCTACGTCGATCTCAACGATCGTCGGTGCACTCGCCGAATGGGATCCCATAGCTGGCGCCGTCATCGTCTTTATCATGGAATGGATTGCTACACAGTACTATCGCCGTCCTCGACCAAGCAATATCATTCGAATTTTGAATGCATACCAGGTCGGTCTGACTTTTGGGTTTATATTAGATGCGCTCAAGCTCGCTGGCTAGCTGTTCTTCTCGGAACGATGCTTCGTCTCGTGGCGCAGTTGACGCTCTCGTGGCGGAGCCCGGCACCTCGATACGCATCAAATGCCGATCATTCATGTCGCGTATAGCAGCGTCCAAGCATGTGCAGCATTCAATCAGAGTACGTGTGGAAGCGCATGGGTGTAGGCCCGTTCGATGGACCGAGTCGAAAACGACAACGCGGAGATAAGGTCCAGGCATAGAGCGCCGAGGCGCTGCCGCGTTACCAGACATGTGTTGCCCCATGTGGAACAAGGAGCGGCAAAGGCGCTGTATGCGCTCGATAACGACCGCGGGGAACACATTGATTCGTTGGCCAGGAGCGAGGCACAGGTACGAGTGCCGTGGCGATGCACCCAGGTATCCTGCTTTAGACAGCCGCGGCCGCTGCGATTACGATGGATAGCATGTCTTGGGGGTTCAAAACCAGCGCGCCTTTTACCGTGTAGTCATCTCAGACTGCATCCCTGGTTTTCTGGATATGCCTTCATTCAGCAAAGATCCCAGAGCATCCTGGCAGAAAGGCGTGCGACAGCGACTGCTTTACGCGCGCAACTTTCGATTGCCGCCACGCTCAGCGAGAGTCGAAAGCACCTTGCGCGGCCGCTGTGGGCTTCAACCCTGACGCCGGTGCATAGACGCTGTCAAGCATCTGCGACAGCGGCTTACGAAGCATCTCGTATGCATAGAACGATACGGCCACGGTAGGCCATGCTTTGAGAATATTCGGAACGAGGCCGCGATAGAGGCCACGAATACCCTCCTCCTTGAGCACGGTTCGAAACACCTGCCGAAAGCGTCCGCCGCTGCCCTCATCTACCTGCATGCGAACACGGCACGTATCGAACGGGTAGGCAGCCATCTGGCCCAGCGTCGAGGCGATGAATCCCGACAGAATCAGGCCGCCAGCAGTCGGACGCCCGCTGCCGTCGTTGCGGCGGGGCATAATCGGACGCAGCGTCTCATAAACTGCAAAGTTAATTCCCACGTAGGGAAAGACACCAAGGGTGCTTGACAGGAGACCTCGGTACAGGCCAGGCACGCCTTGTTGCTTGCGCACTTCTCGCAGGCATTGCAGTACGCCATGGTAGCGCTCGGCAATGCCCCGATGCTGAACGGTTAAACGAGCTCGCGCCGTGTCCAGTGGATACGTTATCGTTGCTGCAACGATACCACCAAGGCCAGCAATCACGACCGTGTCCCAGGCGGCAAAGCCAAGGGATCGTCGTGCATTCTCCGGGCGGTGTGCTTCGATATACTCCTTCGCTAGGGCAATCGTTGCACTCTGGATGATCGTCGCCGGGAGAATTCGGAGAGCATTGGCCCCGTTGCCTCGATACATGCCCAGGATACCGTCTTGAGCAATCATGTTTCGAAATCCTCGCCATACGCTTGAATAAATGCGTTTCGATCGCGGATTCGGAGCTATGCGCTCATCCTTCAACAGCTCCGGCCGTACCTTGACCACGATACTTTCGGTTTGCATGAGCACTTTCAGACGATCGAGTGGTGCAACCAGGGTTCTCGCCAGGACACCAGCAACGGCAACACCGGCCACATGACCAATCAGGACGCCGCGGTGTGTGGGCGCTATTCCAGAAAACTGTGGCGTTCCGGCGAGCAGCGAGCTCGTCGAAAGCAGGATCTCGTCGTCGAGGGCGTTCGACGACGGCGCACGCGCAGCCTGCTGTTGCATATGTGCTTTCAGGCGATGAATATCGGCTAGGAACTTTGCTGGAAGCTTTCCCTCGCTTGCTGCGGTAAAGTCCCGAAAGTTCAGCTTTCGATCACCGCGCTTTCCAAAGAGTTGACGCAGCAGCGGTGATCCATCCTCAACCATGGCTTCAATCTCGCGATCGCCATTGGCGTACTCCAGGAACATCTCCTGGAACTCTTGCATGCCGACTTGTCCGGTGTTATCGCGATCGCATAACCGGAATATGAGCTGGCTTTCGGCATCTGGCTGATTCAGTAGTAGATCGAATCGGACGAATTCCCAAAAGTCGATCAGCGGTGCGCTTTGTTGCGAGGTCTTCCGCTGTGGCGCCGTCAGTGAGCCGCTGTTGTTGTTGCTCACCAGACGCAGCAGCAGATTGGATAGCCGACGGTAGTCCTCTGGTGATTCCTTAAAGGCATCCGCTCGCGCGAATCGCAGAAAGTCTTCGGGGGTCATAAAGTACTCATAGGGGTCGCCATCATCCGTACGCTGTGATTTTTCGCGCTTCACAGACGCGTATTCTTTGAAGATGCGCTCTAGATAGCAGGCTCCGCCTCCTAAATGAAGTCGATGGAAGGATTCGGCGCTGATGGCCCAGAGCTCTACGTCAGTGCGTGCGCGTACGGTCGCTCCACGTGGTGCATTGTACATGAGCGAGAGTTCACCGAAACTGTCGCCAGGTTGGAGCGTACCAGCAAGTTTCGGCTGGTGTCCTGGTTTGGAGATCCAACGTTCCAGCACGCCGCTTTTCACGATATAGAAGTTATCACCCTTTTCTCCTTGTTCGAAGACGGTCTCACCGGGTCTGAAATTCACCGTGAAGAAACTCTCGAGTTCCTTCGGGCCAATACGATCGAGTCGCGAGAAGAGGAAATGCTTCTTCAATAGGGCGCGGAGCTGGCGACTCTCCGCGGCATTCTCGATGACGGATGTTTCGCCAAAGTCCAAGGCGAAACGTTCGAACGTGGCGCGATCGAGTCTCCAGAGCAAGGAGCGCTCGCGGGCTCGGATTGTGCTCGAACGCCCGGCTGCGTTGAAGAAAAGCGCAGTAAGGCCAAACGAGTTGCGAGGACCCAGTGTAGATACTTGAATGGGCTCCTGGCCGTCCTTGGCGATATAGCGATCAAGTGATCCGCTTTCGACCACGTAGAAGGCATCGCCATAGTCTCCCTGGTGGAAGACGTAGTCTCCGGCTTCGACGATGACTGGCCGGAAGCTCTTCACGAGGTGATTGCGCGTGTACTCATCAGGCAAGGCAGCGAATATCGGGGTCCTTTTGAGGGCGTCACGGATCAGTTCACGCGATTCTCCTCGGGGATATGCGGGTTGACCGCTTGCATCCGACACGGGGCTTGCTCCTGCGGCATTCGCGTCGGTTCCGGGTACAGCCTCGTCTGCGGGATTGGTGCCAGTGGCCTCGGTTGTAGTCCTGTCTTGATTGGAGTCGGAGCCCAGCAAGCTGGCAAACCACCCTTGTTTCTGTGTTGGCAGTCGCCGAATGAATTCCTCATTCCCGAGACGAGCATTTTTCAAAAGGTGTACTCCCGGTGGGTTCGCCTGCTCTGTACTGAAATCTTTTGGTACGTAGCTATCCGCCGGCGGAAAGGAGCTCAACAATCCTAGCCGCTGATACGCCGCCGCCACCAGTTCCGAGCAAAATACACGACTGAGATCGTTCGAGCCTTCGAAGAAGCCGCCTTTCGTAGCGGCAAGCTCGCGACGGAGAACCTCTTCAATCTTCTCCTCCGATTGCAGGAGAATGCGACGTTGCTCGAGAAGCGAGTTGCGCTGGAATGCAGTGAGTGCAGCTTCGCGCAGCTCGCGCTCTACTTCCATGCGCTGCGCACGACGACTCACGAGCAAGGCATGAAGTCGCTCGCGTTCCTGCATATCGGCGGGGTGGATCACGCTTACCAGCATAGCGCCAAGATCATTCTTGTATGGCGTCTCGAGCACCTGTTCCGCAAAGTGCAGCAGCTCGGTGCGAAAGCGCTCCGTGCGAATAATAGAGAGTCTTCGGAACGCGATCTCGTTCGAGCGCGAGCGCCGTATTCTCTCGTCGAGCGGTCGCAATGTTACGCCAGAAAGGTTCGCCTCGAGAAGGTGCAACGAGCCGTCCTCTTTGCGAACAACGATGCCGACGTGGTCCCACCGAGAATTGGACATGGCTTTCGCCACCGCACAGATTAGCGCTCCGAGCGGCGCCATGGCCAGGCAGCGCCGGTTAAAAAGCACAATGTCTCCGGCATCCAACCCTGGTGGCAGCGTCACTCGACGTTCACGTTTCAATTCCGTTCCACCAGTGGAAGAGCGCACCTGGGACTGCACCGTTTCTCCCTGGTGCTTCCGGTCCGGTGGGGCCGGCGGCACCGGCCGCTGGGGTTGCTGCTGCTGTAGCGCCGCCTCCCCTGAGACCCGTTTTTCCGACAGCGCAGCTTCCGGCTTTTCTATTGCCCTGCCATTCTCTTTCACTGTGGAAGAGTCCGTAGAAACCTTCCGAGTCTCGGCTGACTGCCCGTTACCCATAGAGTCCGCGAAAGACGGTCGCCTGCGGAACAATACCGAGTACGAGACGTCCGGTGCGAACGCTGTAGCGCTTCGCTTGTTCTCGGCTGCGGAATGCCGCGGCGGCGGTGAGCCAGTGTTCGCGGACGCTACGCTTGGTTGTAGCTGGGAGGCGGCCTACGTATCGTTCAGGAGGACATTCCTGGAGTTGGATTCTCGTTCAGGACAGAGGACGTCGGGGCGAAGTGTTTGCAAGCTGTCGTCCGAGGCTCAGAGCGCTGCCGTCGAGGTTGTGCAGGAGCGTGCACCCGTTGGCTTGCGCGGCCTAGACAGTCCTCGTCTCGGAGCTAGTGGAGCGCTTCCTCAGCTGCGGCCGCGTGCGGTACGGTAGCCGCAGCGCTTGCTCACAAGCGTCTTACACCGGTGCAGCGGATCCGGGAACTGAAGTTCAACCAAAACACTCTCTGATAAACTGCTGGGAAGCGTGTTGGACGGATAGAGGGCTGCGGTGAGCTCGAGCTCTATCGACGTGTTCGTGCGAACGCTTTGCGACGTTCGCGCACGTCCACGAGACTCTCTGCTGCAGCCGGGTATCTGTGTCTTTGAGCGTGTGTCGAAAAGAAGACCAGTTCGACAGGGCCTGGGTTGTGTGTGTGCGTGCTTTTAGAGCACTTGTCGACTCGTGACAGTGTGGTGCCTCGTACTGGCGGCTCGCTCGCTTACATTCTGTTCTCGGTAACGGGAGCGCGTTGTTTTCTACCGCCGTGCCTGGAACTCGTCAACTTTTAATTTCATTTGTTTCCCGCTAAGACTGCAGACACCTGGACGTCTCTTGCTTCGGTTTCCAACATGGATGGCCCTGCACCCTCTGCAGGGGCGGAGCCTATGTTCCGCCTACCTCAACCACCTCCTCACTTGCAACGATTTTTTGATCCATCGTTCTACACACGGACTTTCTTCTGTATAGGACCAGTGTGTCTCTGCTCTGGAGCTGGGCTTGGTCTGGGCGTCGGCTGTGGTGCCGGTATCGGTAAGGGATGGATGCCCATCACAGCTTCCACATCGGCAGCGGGCGGCGGCCTGGGTGGCTCCGGGGCGTTTGCGTCCCTGCCGCTGGGCTCGATGTTAGGCGGCATTCCCGGAGGCTACTTTGTCCTTGACCTGTTACGCAATGTATTGCGAAAATTCCCCGGTGCACAACCGGGCGTTGGATGCGGTGTTGGCTTCGGATACGGGATCGGTATTGGGCTGCATTACGGGAGAGCGGGCGCAGCGACGTTTCGGCGGACTTCCTACTCGGTGCCTAGCTCAGGTGCGTACAGGGCAGGCAGCGAGTACGTTGCACCGGCGCAGCCAGCAGCACCGGCACCCGCTCCAAGTCCTGATGTTCTGCGTCGCGTGAACGAACTGGAAAAACGGTTACAAAATCTAGAGGAGCGGCTCAATACCCAGATTCGGCTATTTGAGCTCGAGCAGCGACTGAATCGTCTCGAACGAGACACAGGCGCGACCGGAAAGAAAAAGGGCCACTGAGGTGAGCAAGTGCTCTCAGTCGACACCGACACCGACACCGACACCGAGACCTGTGCCGCTCGTGTTGATTTACATTTGGTGGATTCGCAGCACCGGATCGGTTGCTTGATTTGCATCAACTGAGCCAGAGAATGGTGGCGCTCCAAGTAGGTGACATGCATACACATGCGCTGTTTGGAAATGTCGTGAGCGGATAATACGGACGATAGACATGACGCCACATATAGGCTGAAACAGAGCGCTTCATCAGGTATCTAAAATAGGCACTTAAAGCGTTTACCAGTCACTCGAAGTACTATTTGAGAATTGGGATAGATGAAACGAAGCAGAGGTTTCTTGATGTGCGAACGCTACCAGTCGCCAACTTAGGGGCCCGAGCTCTCCCGCACACGCTCGCACGTGCGACTGGCCAAGAGCACTGTTTTCCCCAGGAACAGAGGTTAGATGCAGGGAGTCCAAGCGTGTCCAGGCGACTGCACACGCTTGCCGCAACCCTGTATCGCTACGGAACCGGAAACGTTCGCTGCTCGTCACCGATGGTTGCTGTTCGGGTGTAGTCGCTACCGGGACCCCTCAGAAACGCCATGTTTCAGCTTATTACAAGAAATCGCCCCTAATTGTCCAAGCTTGTTGGCTCCTCATCGAAACCAAAAACAACAACCGATGCATCTAGCCGCACTTTCCTACGCTCCTTGGTTCATCTCCTCGTTTGTCCTGCTGCTCGCATGCCCGCAAATGCAGGCATGCGAGCACTTCCGTCGAGCGTGTCTGTTCCAGGTCGTATGGCCGCGGGTATCCATATGCGCGTGCACGTGCACATACGAGCCTTTGTGTGCATATCCCGGTGCATATGCGTCTACATATACGAATGCGTGTTCGCGCGCACGGTGGACGTGCATCCCCTAACGAAACGACCTCGATTCATGCGACAGAAACTCAACCATGGGTGCCCATAGAAATTCCCGCTTTTCCAAGAACTCAGACAGCAACCGGTCGAGATCCTGGCAGATTTCTTCAGGTAAACAACACCGACGGTCGCCAATCTCAGAGAACGACAGCGTCTCGCGCTCGTAGTTCGCATGAAGCCTCTTGATCTGGTCTTCATTCATGATCGATGTGCGGCGGTATAGATCTCTCGGCAGGAGTGCTGCGATCGTACTCTCAAACCGAGATGGATTCTGAACGAACTCATCGTAGTTGATAATATCCCATATATCGCTTGGCATTTGTTCCAACTGCTTGCTGAGATACAGCAGACTCTCTTCCGCAACTCGCGCCAGATAGAGCGGATCCAGTGACTTGCTTCGAGAGGATGTGTATTGAATACAGCGCAGTGGATCGCGCCATAGAACCAGGATTCGCAGGTCAAGCACACCTCGTTGGTGCAAGTCGAGCAAGACCTCGAGATCCGGGCGCCTAGCTGGCTCCCGCTCCGGCCCAATGGGAAACGTACTCACTGCATCAAGGATGCACGGGGTGCGTCGGCTGGCAGACACCAAGTGCTGGTCTTGCAGGGCCAGCTCCAGCGACTCGGAGAAGAACTTGGCATATCGGTGCTTCGGGTCGTCGCCGCCATCCAGATGCAAATTCGGATCCAGTACCTCGGTTGTTGCGCAGGGTTTCAAGACTTCGCGGAGAGTGCCGTGCCCGGCGCCCTCGATGCCAGCAATGAAGAAGTACAGGGGGCGACGTGTCTGGCCTCCGATGAAGATCTCTTCGACACGGAAGTCGTCGGAGGACCGCCTTGATCGAATTACTAGTACCAAGAGCAGACCAAGTGCGCAGAGGCAGAGTAGTAACGCTTTTCTCTGGCGCTGAGTCCAACCCCGCATGAAAGTTGAATAAAGTTCGCGCACGGTGTCCGTTGTGAACGTTTTAGGGAAAACGGCTTTTCGACAATATGCCGCATGCGATGCAGCAGTGCGCGCGCCGCGCTGTTTGGCGTTCGGCGCGATGCCTCCGCGCCCAGCACATTACGGACGTTTTGGTACGCTCATGCACAAGTGCAGCGCGATCAGGTACACTGCCTTGTCGCACGCTTCCGTGCTACTTTACATGGAGAGATCCGAGCTTCCTGCAGTCAAATAGATTCCCGACGAACGTACGTTTTCACTAACCAATCTCAGAGATCCATGCATCCTATCCATACCGCATGTGTAGCTTGCCCGTACGCGAAACGCTTCACAGATGGCACTCGCAGCATATCCTCGTGGATCGGGTTTGCTCGCACTCACATGATGCGTCAATCATCGGGCAGCGCTTCGTGCGTTGTTTCCTCGGAACGTGAGAATGACTCTTCGAGTTCGAATACTTCCGCAGAAACACGTTCCACTTGGGCAAAGTCATCGATGTGGTACCCCGCGCGCCCCGGTGACCGCGGCACGTCCTTGAACCAACCGATATTATCCGCAATGAGGTGCCGGACTTGGCAACCCGGACAAGTTATGATCACGATTCCATGGCAGTACGCTTGTCGGCTAAAACGTTTGCGAATTCGGGTTTCACAGCGCGCACACGTAAAGGCAATGGCCATTTTCCGAGAACCCACTTGCTCAGCGAAGCGGACACGCTGTTCTGTCACCACCTCTTCGACGACATCCGGTGGGAGTTTCCGCGCCGCTGGGGGCAGGGCACCCGCAGTGCCGGTCTCAGGCCGTGAGGCCTTGTTCGGCTCTTCTGCACGGGCGTACAAGAGCCCTGCAGAGGAGCAATGTTTCCTGCACTGTACCCGGGCTCTCGGCAGATGAGCCAAACTTTCCCTATGGACAGTTGAGGCAAACGTGTTCCCTGCAACATACCCACGAGGCTTCGTCAAGTGCCTCAGAGGAGTCGCGCGTCCAACGCGAACACAGCAACAAGTGCGGCTCAGCGGAAGCGCAAACATGCGTTTTGCACGCGCGCTCTCAGGCGTTTGAGGAGCTTATTTCGTAACCAAGACTCCAGGAGAGGCTCCAAGGGGCTGACGTTCTCCGCAGTGCAGTGCAGTGCAGCGCAGCGCAGCGCAGCGCTGCGTCGGGCGACGTCACCGCACCTTGGGGCTCGGTGTGGGGCCGAACGCGGCGGATTCCGGTGTGCAGCGCCGAGTGCGAAAGCGCTGCCCGCACTGAGCCGAGGAATGAGGCCGCCGACTGGTGAACGGTGTTGCAACACCAGTGCTGCTCGCCGGTTCATGCGTCTTCTCGAGGTGAGCGGTTGACGACCATTGGCCTCGTCCGTGTCTATACCCGTGCTAGATGAACATGGAACGCTCAAGTGCTTGCTCTGATCCTGGTCTGCGCATTGTTTCCGAGCTTTCTTGGATGTACATTCTCGAGCGTTGAAGTGCATCAGGAGAGGCTGGAGGATTCATCCGTAATTTTGGGATTCTCGGTCGTTGCTCCCGAGTGGTGCCTTCGACGCGTTTGTCGCTGGCACTTGTTGCGTTACCGGAATCAAGACGGTTATCGACGATCTTGAGCAAGTGGTTGCAACATATACCATACACTGATTCCATCTATACATGCAAGCTTCCGCTCTTCTCCTTGACCTGCGCGTGACTGGCTGGCTTCCGACCTGCTTCAAGTATTCGAGCTTGCGCTTTCAAGGCGACTCGCGGGCGCAGGAATCCGCTTAGCTGGATTGGTGTGAAAAGACATTCGGTGTCGAATTTTGCGCATTATTCACCAGCTGATACCGAATATTTTATTTCACTTTCCACGTCAAATAATCGATTCCGTTCCGAAGAAAAATCTTTCTCTGTTTGTGGCGAGCAACGAATTGGCATTCCACCGCAGCACGATGCCTCTTCCGTGGTATGCTCTCGGGCGCTCCGGTCTCTTCTGTTAGCATGCAGAAGGGTAGTGGGCTCGGACTTGGTCATCGCAGCGCTCGCTTCCTATCGCGAGTATATCATCGCTTCGCGTGGAAGAAGTGTAGATGGATCGAAATTTTTCGACGCCCCGCCTAGCCTAGGTTCCTTTCTGGTCCTTGATTCATCACGGGTAGCATCACGTTCCGCAAATCCTCAATCGAATGGAAGAGCGTGCCCTCGCACATGGAGTGTACAGCGTATGCACCGAGGAGATACCCAGAAGAAGCCCATGATATCAGGGTACAGCTCGGGTCAAGAGGCACGAAGAAGGGCATCGAGGGGAATCTGCTGTACGCTTCAAGCGCTTCTACCGAGCGATGAAGCAAGCGTTCGTGCGCGACAGAGTCACGCTCGGAGGAGTTGGTATGGTAGCCATGTTGGAACACCTGACCACGATCAGGTGTCATCGCTGCGAAAAGCATACTCAGGCTGTATACAAAAAGATGGAAATGACAAGTAAAGCATAGCCTGCAACTACTGCCTGTGCATGCAATGTGTCGACACCGGCCCAAAGCGGCGAAATCGGGATTTAATTGCTGCCATGGAAATCATTCGGATGATGACAGCTGAGCTGGCGATAAAAGCCAGACCAGCACATCCAAAGCCGCGGGTAGGAGAGACAAAGGAAGCAGTCGCAGAACAAATCCGCAAGGGCTTGTACTGATGGCAGCGAAAACAGACCCAGGCATTCGCGTGTACGCCCGAGTTAGAGGATACGTTCCATTCTATACTGATACGGGTGTAGAACGCACGAGCGCGTGCGACTACTGCCCGTGAATAGAGCATAGCAGGGCGCGCGCAGGCACCAGAGCGTGTGCTCGGGAACTTTATGGTCAGTGGCTTGGCGGTCTCGCGGAGCAGGAAAGCCTCCATGGGCTCCTGCTGCCGTGCGCAAGGACCCGCCGATTTCTCTGGGCTTTTCGCCGTCTTGAGAAATGCGCATGCCTGCGCAGCGTAACTGCGTCTGTTGCTACAACAGCCTATCAGTAAACAGGAGGATGATGCATCGTAATCACCAAATCGACTTGGTTTCATTCAGGGAATGATGGTATCGGTGCTTTCGAGTTACACTTTCGACTAGAGAGCGTACCGGAACGAGCGACAGATACAGTGAAGTATCGCCGCGAACTACAAAACCGCCTGTGTATAGCGACGGCATTCAACAGTTTTTTTGAAGTAGAATCGACGATGCAAACCAGAGATTCCCGGATGCGTGACGGTTACTGGCAACCGCAGAGCCCGTCGCAGCGCCGACCCCGACCCGCTCAGGTCCATTGGCCCCAGAACGAACATTTCTCCCGAAATAATGCATCTTTCAAACGATCTCCTGGGCACCGAGCATACCATGTGCGCCATTTGTGGCGTTCCAGACATCCTCCCGACACCGAACGACATTGCCATCCTTTTGCGGGCGTCGAACGACGGCTTCCGTGGGTGCGAGGTCGCTGCTCCTCGTGCACAGCATCCTTCACTCGTGTTTCCATGGCGTACGGTCCATACGTCGTATCAGATTCGCTTACAAAACGGTAAAGATGCCGCGACTTTGGTGTCTCCAGGGCCAGGCACCCACGCGTCTCTATATGGATTCGTCTGGGTGCAGAATCTTGTGAGCGAACCAGCGATCGCCGAGTGCCTCTGCTTCATGGCAGGCGTCGAATCGAGTGCCGACTCCTGCACGGGCGATGGTGAGCCAGCCGCCACCGGACCATCTTGTCCAAGTTTGGCGATCTCGATTGGGTGCCATGTCTGATTTATACATTAAAATACATACTTGATCTTCATTGTCTAGGTACGTGTCCTGCGCAGAGCCCGCTACACTTCCAGTGGATCGCTGCGCTGCGGCGAAAGCTTCGCGAAGGCATCTAGAATCTAAGGCCGTTTCTCGAGAAGCGCGCACCGAATAAGATTCTGTGGCCAGGATGCAGCGATCGATGCACACTGGTATGACTTGTACAGACTTGTACAGAACAGGTCGACTTGGAACGCTGCTGGTCGATATCGGCGAATGGAAGTTTCGAAGCGCGCCGCATAGCGCTGAGCTCCGGTTACTCGAACTGGGAAGCTACGCAACGTTGACTGTTTTCAGAAGGCTTCCCGGGTCAAATAAGAGATGGACTTATTGGCAAAAGCGGCGGAAACGAGCACTGCTGGAGAAGACTCGGAGAGCTCCCCGAGAAAGTCGACTGGTGACCGTCCAAAACGCTCGGAGCCAACGCCGTTTATCCTGAAGCTGTACGAGCTGGTCTCGGACCCGAGCACAGACGACCTCTGCACCTGGACGGAAAACGGTGACTCGTTTGTTGTCTTGGAACCGGGTCGGTTTACGAGTGAGATTCTCCCACGTTATTTCAAACATCACAACTTTTCGAGCTTCGTTAGACAGTTGAATCAGTACGCGTTCAACAAGTGCTCGTGCGTTCGCCTCGAGTACCGGAATCCGAACTTTCTTCGCGGTCGCTTTGACCTTTTGGCTCAAATAGAACGCAGGCCGAATAGAAAGCCGACACCTCCGAGCCTCCCTACTGTGAGCCCTGACACTGGTCCACCGACAACGGCTGGGTCCGGTGCCATCAAGGCCCAGCTACCGTCACCGTCTGCGGCACCGTCGAACCAGGAGGCCGCGTCGTCGTGGCCAGGACCGGGGTTTGCAGCGTGGCGACCACCGCAGGCGAACTGGCAACCCAGCCAGGGCAAGTCTCCGGATATTTTCAACCCGCAAGCAGGTGCTTGCTGGCCCGCGGCTGTGTACGGTCCAGGTGGGTATGTCGGCTCATCGCTCGGACCCGTGCCTGCGCGGCCGGACGTGTTTCCAGGGCGTGACTCAAACTATGAGGCCTTTCGCCTGCGACGTCATTTCTCACCGGAGCTCGCCTCGCGAATCTCTCAGTGGTCGCGTTCCGAGGATGCCCCAGCGAGCGGCCGAATGGAATCCCATCGTGAGACCGCGGAAAGCCCCGCCTGGGGAGCGTGCGGAGCTCGCGATACACGACAAGCAGAGCAGGCCACAGCATCCACTGCCTCACAGTCGACGCAGAGCCTGCGCGTGGCGAGGTATCCGGCGAGCACGCTGGTCAGTGTCCTACGCGAACGACTGCTGGCCGTGGGATCCGAGTACGTACACGTGGACACCGCTCTGAACCTGGTCGCGGAGCTTGAAGCGCAACAGGAACGCGAACTTTTGTCGATATGTACAGAAACCATCCATGCTGTCGACAGGTTTCGCAGCTGCCTCTGGACGCTGTGTGCGCGTCGCGCCAGCAGAGCGTACGAAAGTGCGGTCGGCGAGCCATTCACGTTCGCCGGTCGCTCGACATCGACCAGCAACCCGACATCCGGACAGACGGACTCGCCTATGGAGCAAGCGCAGAGCTCGGCGACAACGGATGCCCCAGCAGGGTCCTCAAGTGTGCTCGGATCGATGGACATGGGACCGCAGCCTGATGTACCGCTACCAGGCAAGTGAATCGATGGCGCACCTGCCTCCAAGAGGCATATGCGCTGTGTGCTTGTTTGCTGACGCACGTCGATGTACAGTGTTATGATGTGACGAGTAGGTGACTGGTTCGCATCTGTCATGGACGGCTGCTGCCAGAAAGCCACCCATCTCGTTCAGAGGGATCGTTTCATGACGTTTTGCTCCTCTGCACGGGCGGAGCGTGTAGTATAGGATGAAGCGTGGTTCAAAGCTTCACACGAAGAGCGAGGTCTCGTCCACTGGCACGCTACGGGAACGCGCTGACAGTTAAGGTATCGGACGAAATTTTGAACTAGGCCTGATAAGACTCGCGCTTTAAGCGTCTTCATCCAGTATCTTTTGGACGATTTAGGGGATCTATGTTTGTGGATACTTGTTGGAGAAACGGCTCTCCTCTGGGTGCTTCGCATGACAGGCCAACGAGGGGCACTGGCTGCACCAGTGCTACGCTGAAGCGCGGAACCGGCGACCCTGGTGCATTCCTGTCCGAGGGTCACCGATTGCGTTCCAGGTATTGCAATTGACGTTGGTTGTTTTGCCCCCGGGAGCTATTCGAGCAGCGCGCAGCGTTGTGGTGCGTGTCCACTGCCGATTTCGCCTCTTCATGAAGAGGATGGAGCACGATCACAAAACAAAAAAATGGACAGGATCAAAGCTGGAATCTGCACAAATTTAGAGGTGCTTTTTGCGTGAATTCGCCTTTGCACATATTTAGGGAGCGCCGACAATATAAGTCCATGTCAACAGGGTCGATCCACTAATAGATCCGGTAGAGTGGCCGGGCAGCCAATGTAAATGACATGGGAATCATGAGGAATGCGTCCATTCTGACGCAGCCTCCAGTCCTCCAGAGCCATGCCATAGGCAAGAAGAAACTCGGTGGAGACTTTGCAATGATGACACCATACCTGTCTCGTTGAGATGGTCCGAACTTTGCGCATCGAATGAAGTGCGGCATGGATGCCTCGCCACGAGGCCTCGAAAATCACATAGGCCACCTGTCGGGACGGCACAGTGAGCACGGCTTGGATCGGAGCCCCGAAAGCATCGAAATGCGGCCTTATGAGCGCATCGGGAGGCATCCAGCCATCACCGAATTGTAACTCGACACCGTTGCGGCATATGGAGTACGGCTGAGCAGCGTGCACTGGCGAACGGACGCCAGGCGACCACTCGATCCATCCCGCTTGGACGATAAGGTCCGCGACCCACGACTGCCGAAACCGAATCCGCACCACTCGCTCCGCGCCGTACCACAACGGGCCAAGGCGTTCAGGTTCAACCACAAACGTGCCATGTGGATCGAAAACGTCATCATCAAAGCGCTGCGCCAGAAAATCGTGTAGGCGCTCGTTGGTCATATCTCGAGGTGCTTCGTATGCGACGACTTCGTAGCCGTTACGGCGATGGTACGCGGGCCCCAGCCGAATGCGTCGCGAGCAGATGCGTAGACGATGCGCGAGCAATCTGGCACGCTCAGCGTCGCGGCTGTGCTGAAACTCGACGAACCCAAATCCGACACATTTGCCGGTAACCGGATCTCTCTTGATGTAGGCACTTCGAACCGCACCGTAGTTTGAGAAGCAATCCACCAGATCTCGCTCGGAAACGTTCCCACTCAGGTCGCCAACGAAGACCTGCGCCCGCCTGGACGAGGTCGGGCCAGGACCTGCGTTCGGCATCGCCGACACATTCCAGGTCGTGTGGTCCTCGGTTGACAGTATCCGCGGTGGCGCAGAAAACGCCCAGGCTACCATTTCATCAAGACTATGGAATCGCACCACCATCGGAGCAACAGAAACAGGAGACACGCTGTGCGGGCAGTGTGCAGCGCCCCGATTTTCAGATGCGACACCCGTGGGACACGGTTCAGGGTTGCGCTTGTCCGCTGGTGGGTGCGTTTTCGAGAACCCAGCAAGCACCTTCCTCCAATCGAAAAAGCCTCCCTGCTCGGGCAGCAGATCCCGGATATCTGTGTGCTGGTCCAGCGGTCCCGCGAGCGTCGGGCGGAGAGCGCCTAACAGCGCCTGCATCGATCCGCCGCTCTGGTGTTCTTGATTCGGAGTTCGCGACCGTGCTTGTGTGGAAAAAGGCCAACAAGCACAGCAGAACGCATTTCACAGCCTCCAGAGCGCTACGTCACCCATCGAACACGCATGCAATTCTTGCCATGCATGCACGCCAGACACGCATGCCTGCATACATGCATGCATATATGCATGCATGTGATCCGGGAGGCCGCGTTGAACGCGCATCGCCCTCATGCAGTCATGGTGATGCATGATGCGTTTCGCGCGAGCGTTTACGCATTCCGGCCATCGCCGTGCACATTGTTGCGTATTCGATTGATGCGCACATTCCGTGACGAAGCGTGTGTGCGCTTGCATCAGCTGCACCCGGGATCGCAACAGCGGCGCAGGAGCGGGTGCTGAACGGGTGTGAATCTGAAGTGTCCAATGATCTAGCGAGGGCGCACACTGCGCTTCACAGGGCCGCAGCTGACGCGCTCAGGGAGGTCTAGAGAACGCTGCCGTCACGGGTCTCGTCTTTCGTATGCGCCTGTGCAGTGCTGGGTAGCCGACGAGCCCAAATTACCCGTGAGCGCGACCTGAGGCCTTGGGTTGCTCGCTCCGCATAGCCATTGCTCGCTCGCATGATGCAGAAGCAGGGCCCAACCGGACGTACGGTAGCTTGCGGGACAGGAATCAAAGCAGTGCCCAGGGACTGTCGATGTTGTTTGGCAGTCCGTATGCGACTGAGGTTGACAGTGCTGCATGGCCACTGTTTTCAGGGCTTTTGGCATTGGCGATTACCGCTGTGTACCCGACACAGAATCCAAGGTGCTTGTATCCGGAGATCTGGCCGTTGGACACCTTCGTCCGATGCCCGCTCAGAGCGTCGGGCGCAAGCCGGGCGATTCTCACATGATTGTCCGGCAGTGCAGCAAAACTGCAGATGGGCGCTGGTGCACAGCGCCCATCTGCGACAAGCGCCGAAGCTCCAGTGCAGAGCACATATGGACAGTAGTCCTTATACCAGAAAAGCATGTTCGAAAGCATCAACCAGCCTGATACGACCTACGATCGCAGTATGTGCGCACAATTTCAGACATCTCATGGAGCGCGATACCAATGCGTACAACGCTGAGGATTCTCGCGCAGCCACTTGCTCATATGCGGTGCATCGCGCTCAAACCTGGACCCAGCGTCGGTGCATGTCATGAAATCAAAGACGAAAGCTCACTGAAATCCATTCCAAGTCGCACCTGATTCGGGATTTTGCGACATGTCATCGGCTTGCAGTCGATGTCCGGCTCCGTCGGGGTCGAGTCGTGCACCCGGAAACACATAGCGACTTGGCAGTTGAAAGTACTGTTCTGGGTCGCCAGCCAGCGAACATCGCTCCGTATCACCTATTTTGTCCGACCAGCCCAGAAGCTCTGCTATTAATCGAACGATAAAGTCACAGTCACCAAGGAGCTCCACATCAAACTGGATTCTTGCTCGTGCCACTACTTCCCTGTTCACCAGAATCTGCGGGACGCTTGCGTCGAGGCTGCGCGGCATATCGGCAACGGGCGCCACCTGCAACGATGTTCCAATGACGAGGAGCATATCAGCTCGTCGAAGATCATCTTCGATTGAATCGAAAAACTCCTGCGGCAACGGCTCGCCGAAAAACACTATACCCGGCTTCATGACTGGCTCAGGGTCGAAACCGTCGGATCCGCACGAGTCTTCGCTGTCAGATGCAAGGCCGTCATCCAAGCTTGAGCGCTTGTCATTCGCATGCAACGCTTCCTCTCCGGTACATCGCTCACAATAGATCACGTTGCCTCTTCGAATCTGATGTCGATCCTGTTCACATATCGCACGTGACCGGTTGCACTTGACGCAGCGAAGCGTATCGAAGCTACCGTGGCAGAATATCGTTCGGCTAATTCCCGCTGCACGCTCGAGCCCGTCAATGTTCTGTGTATAACATCGAAGCAACTTGCCGGATCGCTCAAGCTGTGCAATAAACCGATGACAGAAAGATGGTTTTCGAAGCGCCTCTTCTGGTGGGAAAATTTCAGCCGCAAACTCATAGAAAGGCCGCGGGTCAACCAGAAACTGGTCCAGATCGAAAAGCATCTGAGGGTCGTCAAGGAAAGGGTATCGCGCCTGAACCCGTTCGTAGATGCCGCCCTCGCTCCGAAAGTCTGGTATGCCGAGTGAAGTTGATATCCCTGCACCACACAAGACGAGGATGTTCTCGGAATTTCGAAGCAGCGACACCACATCAGATAGGGTGTTGATTTCAGGGAGTTTTGGACGCACGTAGCCTCGTTCGAGGATAGAAGCCAAAACTGTAGCTAGGATAGTTTCCTCGTCCAGCTTTGTTTCCTCTACCAGCTCTTTCAGCCTCTCAGGTCCTATCTCGTCAGCTAGGAGCTTTCGGAGCTCGGTTTCGCTAGCGCCAACCCGTACGTGCCGCTCGCCTCGAAGAAGAGCAAGCGCAGAAGAGTATATCGTCGATCCAGAGGGCGACGAAGCCTCCGTTCCCTCACTTAGTTCCTCGAGGCTTTCACTGGACGGAGATTCACCGGTTTCCATGTAAGTAGAGGGAGCTAGGCACGTCAGCGATCTCGCTCAACGCGTGTGCTCAGTTGTTTACCGAGCCGCATGCACAGGACGGTTGTTCGCTCGAAGCGCGGGTACCTGGCGGCGGCGACGCGGTGTGTATACCCGGTTGCGTCGGAGGCATCACCGCGGCCGTTGGCGCACTGCGCCGCTCTGCAGCTTGCCGGGCGAGTGCGGTGGCGCGCCGGCGCTCGGCACAGAAAGCGGAAGAAACAGGATCTCATCGCCGGCGATAGCGAAACGCGTATGCAGGCGACTTTCGCCCATGATACATGATATGCTGTGACCTGGAGGTTTGGATGCAGCACAGTGCATGAATGCAAGAAGCATCGCAAGCTGCGTATCTACTGTTGGAAACGGAGCAAGAGACTGCCATGCTCTGCACAAGACTCGATATTCCATGAACGCTTGATGAATGCATCTGTTTGGGATTGAAGCTTGAAAAAGAGAGCCATGCAGGGGATGTTGTGCCCTGCCATAGGCGCTACCTGCTACACACTGGCTGTTCTGCGGTGCTCGTCGTTCCGAAATAGTACGGTTATTCGTTGTTTTGTGGGCTTGAGTTCGAGGCTATGATCCGGAGAGGGCCTGCCTTGGCGACGATGCCCTACATGTCGAAAGGGCGTGTTTCTGAAAGTAGTCCTTGACGTACCGTGCATTCGACAGGAAGAGGTCGTGCATTGGCCTCGTGGTTTGTCTGTACAGGCGCTCCGGAAGGCGATGATACATATCGGAAGCTCATCTGCGGGATTTCAACGGGCGACTGGAGTGCGCGACCATTGATACAACCAATGCATCGAAAGAACCACTTACAAATGGATAACACTCGCGGCAACTGACTATTGACTGCTCCCAAGACTACCCGAAGCTGTAAGGATGCCGTCCCGCTAGTGAATCACTTCAGAAGCACAGCGTTCGACCACTAGACGCCGCCAGGAAACACTGCCGAATGTCGCTGGAGTGCGCCATCCACTTCATTACAAAAGCGAGTTGTCGATGTGGGATCCTACCGGAGTTTCCTATGTATTCATGAACGAGATATCCATGTTCTATGTCGAGAGTTTGCAAACGTATATCAAAGTCTGTGCCCGTTCTGCCCTCCGGAGACTGAATACAGTTCTGCATCCAAGTCAGAATAGAATAGAGGAACAAAGTGTGCTGTCTGGACCCGGCTTTCCATGTTTTCCTCCATTTTATCAAATGTATAGCCTCGGCATTGGAAACGCGTCATTTGGGGTCTCGGCATTCATACGAATTTCTATGATTCTCGTGTGTTGTAATGGAGGAGCTTCTTGCTGTCTTTGCCACTGGAGCCTGTTTAATCACAGAAATCGAGATGATTCGCCCCGCCCTCGAACAGGGCATCGAAGAACGGCCGATATTCTTATTCAATGCACGTGCTCGCGCCCCGACTTGTTTCCTTTCGCGTCACATGTTCAAATCAGGTGCTCGCGAGTTTTTCGATGTTCTGGTTCAAGGCAATTTGTGGGTACAGCGATTCGCGCCACAACCTAAACAAGAAATGAGTTTCCAAAAAAGCCTGTAGAATGCCGTTATACAATTTCATGCCTAGCTTTCACTGATTTTGTCATATGAAACAATCCGCCGCGTTAGAAGGACAAGTCCTTCTCTGGATATAACCATCGGAGAAACGGCCTTTGATGCCATCATGATGTCTGTTAGCAGGTATGCTCTGAAAACCTCACCTCTCTTGTGTTCGCATTGCACAATGACTGGGACCCGTGCTCCCGTCATTGCATTCACTGCTCCGAGAGGAGAGTGCGTCAACGTTTCAGATGCAGTGTACCTATACATTTCGAAATTTCCGAATTGTTCTCCGGTCAGGATACTCCTAGAGGTACTTGGTCCATCACAGACGATATCGCGCCCCATAAATCCTCTAAGGAATGAAACAGTGTGCGCTTTCGTGTTCCGCGGATAGCCTGCGCGCCCCAGGGGCCCGCCCAGAAGTTATCCTTGATCGTAGCGTGCGGCACAGGGCGCGGGGACGGAAGAGTGCAACCAGAATGGACTCCTCTACTCGGCAAGGGCGTACACCGAGCGATGAATCAGGCGTTCGGGCGCACCAGGCCAGCGCTCGAAGCAGCGCTGTGGTGCACTTATTGAATTGCTCGGGCATAGCCACATACCACCACTTCGAAGGACGTTTTGTGGCTGAACTTAAAGAAGATGATAATGGCGAAGGAAACGCAGATTGCAACATCTGCCCGTTTACGAAATTTCTGGCCAACAATCGAACGCGATACATTCTTGATTTGAAGACTGCGATCAATATTCTTCGACAATTGACAACGGAGCTACAGCGAGAAGAGAGACCGCCGTACAGAATGCGGGAGATAAGAGAGAGGAAAGGGAAGCAGTTGCAGAAAGGACCCGCAAGGGATCGTTTTCATGACAGTGCGCAGAGACCTGATGTTTCGCGCGTGCATACGAGTCAAAGTGCATGGTCTGCGGTAATCTTCGCTGGGTACGATGTCCGCAGATTGCCGAACCTGACACGGGTCTTTCGGACAGCGCGCACCATGCTCATGGACGCACGCTGACCTTTTTGATCCACAATGTACAGTTAGGGCCGATGTCCACGTCCGTACCCCAGCCGCCTCTGATCCAGTCCGTGCAGGCGCGCGGTGCGCATCCGTGGTGCCGGGCACACGGCACCCATTCCGGGCACACGTCTCATCCGCCGCCGCTTTCGACGACTGCGCGGGAAGCGCAATCCAGTCCGAGGCGTCGCGTGCCGATGCGCGCT
>Ga0078972_1000980_pt1 | contig 114654 bp, 95 predicted proteins | sample YelNatPaOPGAMG01_FD_67568 | JGI IMG/M metagenome (GOLD analysis project Ga0078972, IMG submission 67568) | Hot spring thermophilic microbial communities from Obsidian Pool, Yellowstone National Park, USA - OP-RAMG-01 (SPADES assembly) (version 2) | ecosystem: Environmental > Aquatic > Thermal... | reverse complement strand
CAGTGCCTCCTCTATCAGCACCTTCATGTGCTTGCGCACCATGTCCATCAGCTCATCGCCTGCCTCAACTCCTGCGCCCTCAAGCAGGCCAGCTAGCGGCCCGGACAGAATCGTTCCTCTGTGCATGGGTGCTTCCTTTCCTCGTTGGAAGTTTGCTTTGCAAACACTCCTTCGCCGGCTAGGGCAAGCACCCCCACCGTTTTTACACACTTTACGGTACACTACCCAGGTCTTTCGCTCTGTTGACTCGCGTCGGGGAGTCTGGTATCATAGTGACGCTGGCTGGCACACTAATGGCCCTATAGTCTAGCGGTCAGGACGCCGCCCTCTCAAGGCGGAAGCACGGGTTCGATTCCCGTTAGGGCTACCATCTCCTCTCTTTGCGCCACGCATTCCTTCACCTCGCCTATCGCGGACTGCGCTGACATTGCCCATAGCGGCTCTTGCGCGCAGTGTCGCCCAACCGGCTCTCCGCGCTTTCGCTTAGGATGATCGTGTGCGGCGCGGCATGTGCGGGGATATGGGCCAGGAGTTCCACCTGCTCAGGTCCGCCCCCCTCTGCCCGCGACCGGGAACACAAAAGCAAGAAGGCCGGGAGCGGACCGAAGCTGCCTATCTCCTCGGGGGGCGGCACTTGGGTTCCAGACTCCCTCATAGCCTGTTCCCCATTCCAGGTTCCTTGCTCCTTGCCTTCGCTGCAGAGCCTGGAGAGGGGGGTGCCGGAGGCGCGGCGAGTGGAGCCATAGGCACGCACGCCCGGGCTGTAGGCGCGCCGATAGAGTCGACGGTTCACCCGACGACCAAGCCTCTGGGCGGACTGCTATTGGCTGCCCACCCCCTTGGTGCGCGTCCGTATCGAGTAGAGTCCTTTGCTGGCCGTGATGAAGAGCGTGCGCCTATCCTTTCCCCCAAAGCACACGTTGGCGGTCCACGGCTCCGGCACGTCTATCTGATCGACGCGCTTGCCCGCCCTGTCGAGCACCGTTACGCCCCGGCCGGTGAGATACAGGTTGCCCTCATCGTCGATCGTCATGCCGTCGGAGCCCATCTCGCAGAAAAGCCGCTTGTTGGCAAGCGTGCCATCCTTGCCGATGGCGTACGAGTAGGTTCGCCCGGCACCGATGTCGGCCACGTAGAGTGTCCTGCCGTCCGGCGTGCCGATGATGCCGTTGGGCTGCCTCAGGTCGTCTATGACACGGATGAGGCCGGTGCCGGTTGGCGGAAGGTAGTATACGCCTTGGACCGGCTGTTCCGGACCGCCGCGCTTCCAGTAGTCCCGCCGGTAGAAGGGGTCCGTAAAGTACACACCACCGTCCGGCCGCACCCACACGTCGTTGGGTCCGTTCAGGAGCTTGCCCTGGAACTCCTTGACGACCACGGTCACCTTCCTATCCGGCGAGATGCGCCACAGCTCGTTCTTCTCATCGGCGCACGCCCACAGGTTCCCCTTGCGGTCGAAGCAAAGCCCGTTGGCGCGGCCGCACGGCGACATGAAGGTGGTGATTCTGCCATCGATGCCGCATCGCATGATCCTGTCGTTGGGCTGATCGGTGAAGAAGACGGCGCCGCTCGCGTCGGATGCGGGGCCTTCGGTAAAGGCGAACTCGCCAGACAGCTTCTGCAGGGCTGCCCCGGGCGCCACTACACCTGAATCCGAGGCGGCGAAGCAGGCCACCAGCGCTGCGACGGCGGCCGGCGCGATGAATCTGAGGGCCATAGCCCACCTCCCACGTGGCAGAGGCCACACAACTGAGTGTGACGCGGATAGTGGCGTTCCCTTCCTCGGCGGGCCCGTTGGGGGACTCTGGGGTGCCGCACCGCGCGGGCGGAAGGCGAGGCGCAGTAGTGGATGCCGGAAACGGGTCGGGCGCACCTTTGCTGGCTTTCCGGTGGGGACCCGGGGAGTGAATGACGTCCCGACTCCGCGTACGCCCCAAAGCGCCGGGGGTGCATCGCCAGGACTCTGGGGTCGGCGGGTGGAATCACAGGTTGGGGACGGCGTGCTACTGGCGGCGGGGAGACATGCGCCTGCCCGCTAGTACTGCGCCTGAGCATGGCAAGCATCCAAGGCTGTAGCGGGCTTGCTGGCCCGCCCGACAACGAAAGAAGCACCTCAGTTGGCCAATCTTCTCATCGTCATTGCTTACGTAGCCGTGATGCTGGGCATCGGATACGGGTGCATGCGCAGAAGCGGCACCGTGAGCGGATTCTTCTTGGCAGGCCGCAACCTAGGCCCATGGATGTCCGCCTTTGCGTACGGCACCACGTACTTCTCGGCGGTGCTGTTCGTGGGGTACGCCGGAAGGCTAGGGTGGGGTTTCGGTATGCACGCCCTGTGGATTGCCGCGGGAAACGTGCTGTTCGGCAGCCTGTTGGCGTGGTGGATCTTCGCCCGGCGCACCCGCAGGATGACGGCCAGGCTGGACGCGCTCACGATGCCCCAGTTCCTGGCCGCTCGCTACCAGTCTCCCTTCCTCCGGCTTGCCGCGGCGCTGGTGATCTTCGTCTTCCTCGTCCCGTACACCGCATCCGTCTACCAGGGCCTCTCGCTGCTGTTCCAGTCCAACCTTGGCGTAAGCTACGAGCAGGCGATCGTCTTCATGGCGCTGCTCACGGGCGTCTACCTCATCATGGGGGGCTACCTGGCGCTGGCGTTCACGGATTTCCTCCGCGGCCTGGTGGAGCTAGTTGGCGTGGTGGTGATGGTGGCGTTCTTGGTTCACCTCAAGGGGGGATTCACCGCTGCCACCACCGCCCTCACGGACCCACACGCGGCCCCTGCACTCCTGCCGCCACTGCCCGGCAAGCCTGCACCTATGTTCCCCGGCTGGGTCACGCTCCTTTCTCTCGTGTTCATCACCAGCTTTGGACCATGGGGCCTCCCGCAGATGGTGCAAAAGTTCTACTCCATCAAGAGCGAGGATGACATTAGGCGCGCCATGATTGTGGCATCGCTCTTCTCCGTGTTCATCGCCTTCGGTGCGTACTACACGGGAGCCCTCACCCATCTCTTCTACGGTGCGGACGTCAAGGGCTTTCTCACCGCGAAGTACCATCTGCCGGCTGGCAAGGACCCGCTGGACTACCTGATGCCGGACTTTCTGACCACCAAGGTGCCAGCCGTAGTGTCGATGACCATATTGCTGCTGGTCTTCTCCGCCTCAATGTCCAGCCTGTCGTCGCTGGTGCTGGTGTCTGCATCGGCCATCGCCATCGACCTGTATGCGGGCGCGCGCGCCGACGCCAACTCGAGGTCAGTGGTTGCTCTCATGCGGGTTATGTGCGGCGCGTTCATCGCCATCTCGCTGTACATAGCCCTGAACAAGATCGACTTCATCGTGAATCTGATGGCGCTCTCTTGGGGGGCGATCGCTGGATCGTTCTTGGCGCCATACTGCTATGGGCTGTTCTGGCCGCGAGCCACCAAACCGGGCGCTATCGCCGGGATGCTCTCTGGTCTGCTCACCATGTTGTGGTTCGTTGAAACGCACAAGGCGCCCGGCAATCCCGCCATCCCGGTGGCGAGCGCTTTGGCTATGCTCGTGCCGGTTGTGGTGGTGCCGGTTGTCAGCCTCTTCACCAAGCCGCCCGATGCGGCGCACATCAAGAACGTGTTCGGCTAGCGTTAGCTCGCAGATTGGAGAGATGCGTTCCGGGGCGGCACCGACCTCCGGCCTTCTATCCCCAGCGGTTTCCGCCAACGCTCCGGGGGAACGGCAGCCACGCACGTTCGCCGGTTGCGGTGGCATACGGTTGGCGGGTCTGCCGCCAGGCTTCGCCACGTTTGCAAGCTGCTACTTCTGTTAGTGAGAACTAGATCGCTATGATTTGGGACAAAGAGCACGAGTGCATGCCCCGAGAGGCTATTGAGCGCCTGCAGCTGGGCCGCCTGCGCGAGACGGTGGCGCGAGTCTACGAGCGCGTCCCCTTCTACCGCGCCAAGATGGACCAGGCCGGCATCTCCCCGTCGGACGTTCGGTCGCTGCGGGACCTCCAGCACCTGCCGTTCACGGTGAAGGATGACCTCAGGCTTGGCTACCCGTACGGCCACTTCGCCGTGCCGCTGAAGGAGGTGGTTCGCATCCATTCCTCAAGCGGCACCACCGGCAAGCCCACCGTGGTTGGCTATACCCGCAGAGACCTGGAGACCTGGGCCGAGCTGTGCGCGAGGTTCATCACCGCGGCCGGCGTCACGTCGGACGACGTAACACAGATCGTCTTCGGCTACGGGCTGTTCACCGGCGGGTTCGGGCTGCACTACGGAATGGAGAAGGTAGGGGCCGCTGTGATACCCGCCTCCGCCGGCAACACTCAACGCCAGCTGATGCTGATGGAGGACTTCGGCACCACCACGCTGGTGGGCACACCATCCTACGCGCTTCACCTGGGAGAGCTTGTGAGTGCCAGCGGGCTGCGAAAGAAGCTGAGGCTCAGGTGGGGCCTGTTCGGGGGCGAAGCGTGGACCGACCAGATGCGCTGCGAGATAGAGACATCCCTCGGCCTTAGCGCCACCGACAACTACGGCCTCAGCGAGGTGATGGGTCCGGGGGTTTCCGGTGAATGTGAGCGCGCGAAAGATGGAATGCATATATCGGAGGACCACTTCATAGCGGAGATAGTGAACCCCGAGACGCTGGAGCCGCTGGAGTACGGCCAACAGGGCGAGTTGGTGATCACCACGCTCACCAAAGAGGCGGTTCCGCTGATACGATATCGAACCAGGGACATCACGCGCCTCAACCCAGAGCCGTGCCGCTGCGGACGCACCACCGCCAGAATGGAGAAGGTATGTGGCCGCACCGACGACATGCTCATCATCCGGGGCGTGAACGTCTTCCCATCACAGGTGGAAAGCGTGCTCCTTGAGATCGAGGGGACCGAGCCTCACTACCAGCTCGTGCTAACCAAAGAGGGCGCCCTAGACGCCCTCGAGATCCAGGTGGAGGTGTCCGATCGCATCTTCTCGGATCAGATGAAAGAGCTCCGCCGCCTTGAGGAGACCATCCGAGAACGGCTGAGAACGGTTCTGGGCGTTTCCTTCAAGCTCAAGCTGGTGGAACCACGCAGCTTGGCCCGCAGCGAGGGCAAGGCCAAACGCGTGTTGGACCTGCGCGGTAACACGCCTTGTTCATAGCGAGACTGCTGCACACACGGAAGAGAGGGTGGTATGAAGGTCAAGCAGCTGTCTGTCTTCCTGGAAAACCAATCCGGCAGGCTGGCACGCGTGGCCGACGCGCTCGCCAGCGAGGGCATTAACATACGTGCTCTCTCGTTGGCCGATACCTCCGGCTTTGGCATCTTGCGCCTCATCGTTAGCGACCTCCCGCGGGCCCGCGACGTCCTCCAGAACAAAGGCCTCACCATCCGCGAGACCGAGGTCATCGCCGTGGAGATACCGGATCGCCCGGGAGGCCTGGCACGAGTGCTGAACGTGCTCGCGGCTAACGGCATCAACGTGGAGTACATGTACGCTATGCCTGGCAGGTCCGCCGGCAATGCCATCATGGTCTTCCGCATAGAGGCGGCGGACGAGGCCATAGCGGTCTTGCAGGCGAACGGGGTTGGAGTTCTCTCATCAGAGGACGTCTACACGGGCTAGCAAGATACCCCCAGACTGCAGGGCGCTCTATCGTGGATTGATGGGGAATCCTCGGCGGTTTCTGGCTGCACAGCCTCCGTCAAAGCGCCTGCCCTCTTAGGAGGACGCACCTGCCATGGATGTTGATCGGGAGATGCCAAGCCCGTCAAGCGAGCCGACGGTAGATATGGCTGGCTTTCGCCATTCCGAGGTCCTGTTCCATCACGCGCCAACAGCACTCATCCTAATAGACCCTTACAGCGCCGACGTGGTGGGCAGGATAGTGGGCTGTAACCGAGAGGCATGCCGACTTCATGCCTGCGCCCCCGACCATCTGGTGGGCCGCTCGTTGGCGGCGGTCCTAGACGGCCAACTGACCGAAGACCGCCTGGCAGGGTGGGTTTCGTCGCTCAACTCCGACCCGTCGGTGGTCTACCGCGGGATGGCCCGCCGAGCCGACGGCGCCCTCTTTCCGTGCGAGATCACCGCTCGGCTGGTTGACACGCCCGAAGGTCGCTTCATGCTCGCTGCGGAGAGCCGCATGCCCGACGCGCAGGGCGCCGCGACCACCATCGCCAGGCGAGAGCGGTACCTTGCCGCCTTGGTGGGGGTTCAGCAGAGCCTGCTCGGCATAGATGGCGAGGGCGATCTGTATGAACGTGTGCTGGGGTATCTCGGCGTGGCGTCCGGCGCAAGTCGGGTGTGCGTCTGCCAAGCGGTCAGTAATGAGCACGGCCACCTTGGCATGCTCCGCTCCGCCGAGTGGTGCGCCGAAGGGGTATGTCCAACGCCGCACGTTGGTCCGACCACGGCGCAGCAAGTGGAGGGCGCGTTCCAGCGATGGGCCGCCATCCTCGGCAACGGCGAGGTCATCAATGCGGCGGTGGAGGACCTGCCGGAGGAAGAGAGGGCCGCGCTTGCGGCGGGCGGCGCCAGGTCGGTGTTGGCAATCCCGCTGACCGTGCGCGGCGAGCTGTTTGGGTTTCTGGGGTTTCAGAACTGCGGAGAGCCCAAGACCTGGGACGCGGATGAGGTGGAGCTGCTTCGCGCGGCGGCCGCGGCCATCTCCGTTGCGCAGGAGCGCCGCCTTGCGGAGGGGCAGCTGCGCCGCATCATCACAAGCGCGCGGTGCCGCCTTTGGTACGCCCACGTCCGCCTCGACGAGAGCGCCGAGACAGGCCTAGCGTGGGATCTGCGCGACTCCGACCAGGAGGCCGCCCAGCGCGTTCTGCCGCTGGCGCTTCGGCCTGGCGAGTCGTATCAGGACGCCTGGCAGAGGGCTTGGCATCCCGACGACGCGCCCGCCATGCACGAGCGATCCGCTAACGCCATCAAGTCGGGCGCATCCGGTTACAGCCAGGAGTTCCGATGCTTCGACATGCACGGCGAGGAGCGCTGGCTGCTGGAGGACGTGAGCATAGAGCCGGAGGGGCCTGGCAGATGGTACCTCGTGGGCGTCTGCACCGACATCACCGAGAGGAAGCGCGCCCTGGAGGCCCTGCGCCAGTCGGAGGAGCGCTTTCGGGTTGCCGTCCAAAGCGCAAGCCACCTCGTCTGCGACTGGGATATAGCCACCGGCGCCATGGAGTGGTTCGGCAACGTGGACGCGATTCTGGGGTACCCGCCCGGCGAGTTTCCGCGCACTGTGCAGGCTTGGGAGCAGGCTATACATCCGGACGACCGCGCCCGCGTGATGAGCGCCATGCGCCACCACCTCCGAACCGGTGCGCCCTACGCGGAAGAGTACCAGATCCGTCGGACGGACGGTTCGTACCTATACTGGGTGGATAGGGGCACGGCCCTCAGAGGCGCCGATGGAACGCCCGTGCGATGGATAGGCGTGCGCACCGACATAACCGACCGCAGGGAGGTTGAGGAGGCCTTGGCCCATGAGCGCGACCTGCTCTACGCGCTGATGGACAACCTGCCGGACACGATCTACTTCAAAGACACCTGCTGCCGCTTCACAAGGGTGAACGCGGCTCAGGCGCGCGTTTTGGGGCTGCGCCACCCAGACGACGCGGTGGGCAAGACCGACCACGACTTCTTCACCAAAGAGCACGCCGACGCCGCCTACGAGGACGAGCAGCGGGTTATGCGCACCGGCGAGCCCCTGCTGGACAAGGTGGAGAAGATAAGGCGCGCGGATGGGAGATACCTGTGGGTATCTGCCACCAAAGTGCCGATAAGGGATAAGAGAGGGCAGGTCATCGGTTTGGTTGGTACCTCCCGCGACATCACCGAGCGCAAGCTTGCAGAGGAGGAGCTTGCGCGGCAGGCAGATGCCCTGGCACGCTCCAACGCAGAGCTGGAGCAGTTCGCCTACGTAGCCTCGCACGACCTTCAAGAGCCGCTGCGCATGGTTGCCAGCTACGTCCAGCTTCTCGCGAGGCGCTACAAAGGCAAGCTGGACGCAGACGCGGACGACTTCATCGCGTACGCCGTAGATGGCGCCACGCGCATGCAGCAGCTCATAAACGATCTGCTGGCGTACTCTCGCGTTACCACCAAGGGCCGCGAGTTCGCTCCTAGCGACTGCAACGCCGCGCTCGACACGGCCATCGCCAACCTTCGAGCTGCCATAGAGGAGAGCGGCGCCACGGTGGAGAGGGAGCCCCTTCCCACCGTTATGGCAGACAGCTTCCAGCTGGTTCAGCTGTTCCAGAACCTCATCGGGAACGCCATTCGGTACCGCAGCGAGACGCCCCCGCTCGTCCGGGTTACCGCCGAGGGAAAAAACGAGGAGTGGCTGTTCAGAGTAAAGGACAACGGGATCGGCATCGATCCGCAGTATTCGGACCGCATCTTCCTCATGTTCCAGCGCCTGCACAGCAAAACGGAGTATCCCGGCACCGGCATCGGGTTGGCGATCTGCAAGCGGATTGTTGAGCGACACGGCGGCCGCATATGGGTCGAATCCGAGCTGGGAAAGGGCTCCGTGTTCTGCTTCACCATACCTAAGCCGGAAGGAAGCACAACGTGAGCATAATCGGAGAAAAGAGCAGACCGGTGGAGATACTGCTGGTAGAGGACAACCCTGGCGACGTGCGCCTAACGGTTGAGGCCCTCAAAGAGGCCAAAGTAAGCAACAACCTAAGCGTGGTTGGCGACGGTCAAGACGCCCTGTCGTACCTTCGCCGAGAGGGGCAGTTCCAGGATGCCGCCCGGCCGGACCTCATCCTCCTCGACCTGAACCTGCCCAGAATGTCTGGCCGCGAGGTGCTGGCGCTGATTAAGGAGGACTCCGATCTGAAGCGCATCCCCGTGGTGATTCTGACCACCTCGGAGGCAGAGCAGGACATCCTCAGGAGCTACGACCTCCACGCCAACTGCTACATAACCAAGCCAGTTGATCTGGATAAGTTCATTACCGTCGTCAAGTCCATCGAAGGGTTCTGGCTAACTGTTGTCAAACTGCCCGCTTCATAGCGTGGCTCTCAGGAGCGATGCGGATGTGGCTCCCATAAGGGTGCTGCTGGTGGAGGACAACCCCGGCGACGCTCGCCTCATACGCGAGATGCTGTCGGAAGCCGGTGGCGCGTCTTTTCAGCCCGAGTGTGTCGACAGGCTCGCGGCAGGCATAGAACGCGTGACCAGCGGAGGGCTGGACGTCGTGCTCCTCGATCTGTCGCTGCCCGATAGCAGCGGCCTGGACACGCTCCACAGAATGCACGCTGCTGCGCCGGAGGTCCCCATACTCGTCCTCACGGGCTACGACGACGAGACCGTGGGCGTGAAGGCCGTTCAGGAGGGCGCGCAAGACTACCTCGTGAAAGGCTTGGTGGAGGGGGACCTGCTGGTCCGCGCCATCCGCTACGCCATCGAGCGCCACCGCATGCTTGCTAAGCTCGAGCAGTACGCGCACAAACTGCAGTCCAGCGAGCTGAGCTTCCGCAACCTGATAGCTAGCAATGCGGACGGAATCATCATCCTGGATCGCAACAGCATCATACGCTTTGTGAATCCGGCCGCCGAGCGCATTTTCGGGCGCGGCAGAGACGACCTGCTCAACTGCCAGTTCCAGCACGTGGTTCAGCCCAGTGGCCGCGGCGAGCTCAATGTGGAGCGCCCGGATGGGCAGATCGTGCCCGTGGAGATGCACGTTGTTGAGACCGAATGGGAGGGCGACAGGGCGCATCTTGCCTCCTTAAGGGATATCACAGAGCGCAAGCAGGCTGAAGAGGCGCTCCGCGAGGCCAACGCGCAGCTCACCCGGTGGGTGGCAGAGCTCAAGAGGCGCACCAACGAGATCACCATCCTCAGCGAGATGGGCGATCTGCTGCAGGCCTGCGTCACCGAGCCGGAGGCATACACCGTCACTGCCAAAACCGCCCAACGGCTGTTTCCCCACTATTCGGGCGCGCTGTTCATCCAAGCGTCCCCGGAGTCGCGAATGACCGTGGTGGCGGAGTGGGGCACCCCAACCATCACCAGTCGCTCGTTTGGCGTGGACGGCTGCTTGGCGCTGCGGCGGAAACACGCGTACGTTGCACTAGAAGGCAGTCCCAGGTTGGTCTGCCGGCACGTCGGCACTCCCCCGGACGGTGGCTACATGTGCGCGCCCGTTTTGGCCCAGGGCGACTCGCTTGGCGTGCTGTACATTGAGCCCGGAGCAGGCTACCACCTGCAGCCGCCAGACGCGGAATCCGGCCGGGCCAACGCTACCCAGCGGCTTACCATGAGCATAGCGGAGCACGTTGGCTTAGCCCTGGCCAATATCCGTCTCCGCGAATCGTTGCGCGCCCAGGCCATCCGCGACCCACTTACGGACCTGCTGAACCGGCGGTATATGGAGGAGTCCCTCGAGCGCGAGGTGCTGCGGGCAATACGCGCAGGCACTCCCCTCGGCGTCATCATGATGGACATGGACCACCTCAAGCTGTTCAACGATCGCTTCGGCCACGAGGCGGGCGATGCTCTTCTGCGTGCCCTTGGGGCGTACCTCAAGGCCAGCGTGCGCGGCGGAGATATTGCGTGTAGGTACGGCGGTGATGAGTTCCTGCTGATACTACCAGATACCTGCCTTGAGGTGGCCAGGGCGCGTGCCGAGGAGCTTCGGGACGGCGCTGAGGAGCTTCTGCCTGAGGGACGCCACGGTCCAATCGGGCCGGTGACGCTCTCGATGGGGGTGGCGGCGTTTCCACAGCACGGCAAGACTGCCAGTGACGTCCTGTCCGCGGCCGACGAGGCCCTTTACCGCGCCAAGCGACAGGGGCGCAACCAGGTGGTGGTGGCGGCATAGCCAGCGCCTACGTCCGAAGCACGGCGCTTCGCACCGACTGGGCCAAGATGCTTTCCTGAACGGCTTCAAAGCCAGTGGCAACCATGGCTTGGTTGCCGCTCGCCTCCATCCACGCCTCGCCGGGCTGGCACACCATCACTCTTTTGCCGCATTGCCTTGCGCGAACGCATTGGGCGTGCATCACACCGTCGCGCCGAACCTCGATGGCCACGATGAGGCGCGCGAGGGCGACCACCATGGCGTCGCGGATTCGGTTGTGGTGGCCCACCCAGTGGTCCTCAGGCCTGAACGGGGATATCACGAGGTCACGCTCGTCCGGAAACTCGTAGCCATATATGCGCGCGGCGGCGAACATCTCCCTAGTCAGGTCCCCGCGGAAGGCGCGGAGCACGCCCCTATCCACCGCGGCCACCACGGGGGTGCCAGCTCGCTTGCCCGCCAGCGCCGCCTCTTGGTAGGCTGGACGGTTGTGGCCGGTTACGATGGTGGCGCCCGCGGTAGCCGCCGCCTCAGCCACGGCCGCTGTGAGCTGCAGCGCCCAAGGCGAGGGCTGGCCGGAGCTGATGACCGCCACGGACGGAGCCTCCAGCGCCGCCATATTCCCGTACGCGAACAAGATCGGCGGCGGCAACTGGAACTGCTCCGATACGCCCTGGGGGTAGTCGGGGTCGTCGAAGCAGAGCACGCGGACACCGTGCTCCGAAAGCGTGCAATCCAACAGGTCCGCCGCTACCTCCAGCTCCCTGCGCTGAGTGGCGAGGCAGTGCGCCGCGTCGGCGCGGATGCCCATCTGCTCCCTCAACGCGTCCACGGACATGCCGAAGACGGACGCGAGTGGGCGCCCGGTTTGCCTACAGTGTCGCAGGATAGCGGAGATGCCGCGGCTGCCCAGGCCGGGCACGCGGGTGAGCATCAACAGCTCACGCCTGGAGGGCAAGCTGAGGTCCGACTGCGTCATTCACCTGCACCACCCTGGGTAAAGCGAGCTCGGCTATCTCAATCGAGCGTCCGTATGCCGATAGCCAGTTCGGGATGCGACATATGGCGCCCTTCTGGGTGGGTACGGAGACGCGAAAAAAGGCCCGGCCGGGGTGCGACCGGGCCCGAGAGGGAAGGTCTATGCACCAGGTCATGGCAGGGAATAGGATCGAGTATTGCCCTAAAGGACCCCGCTCGCTGGCGCCATAGTATATGACGCATGAGAAGTGCGAAAGTTCCACCCTTTCCCGGAATTCCACGAACTTTTCTTGGCCCGATTTGGGCGGAACGCGAAGCCACAGCAGCCCGCCAAGTCAGCGGCCAAACGCCTGCAACTCCGCGCAGCTCGAGAACGCCTGGGACGGTCGGTCCCCGCAGGCGGGCTTGCCCACCACCCGCACGGACAGCGCTCTGACGGGGGCAAACACGGCCTCGAACGCCTGGCCCGGCAGCAAGGCCTTGCTGTCTGTGGCGGTGGTGGCCGGATAGGTATCCAGCGTGGCAACGGTGTGCCAGGGCCCGTTCAGCTGGGTTTGAACCTGCACCTTTGGCTTGCCGGCCGAGGTGTCGAACCAGCCACCGTCGTGGTACGAGAAGCCGTGCATGAAGAGTACGCGGCCAACCAGCACAGGCGCGGCGGTGGCGGTTACGGCGTACCAGTCCTCCGCGGCCCGGCCGCCGTTGTAGGTTACGCGCCAGGTGCCGGGGTCCTCGTCCGCGATGCTGCCGTTGACGTTTCCCTGCCGGGAGTAGCTCTCGCGGCCGTAGGCGAGGAGAGACATACGCGGCACCGACTTGGCGGTGGGCGATCGCAGCCACACGGAGTACCGGCCGCCGCCCGCGCCTGCGCTGGCGAAATCCACCAGGTACACGGTGCGGGGCACGCGCCTAACGGAGCCATCTGGTGCCCGCTGCAGCATGAACCCCGGGGCTGCGAACACGTTAGGCCTTACCTCGCCGGTGCCCGTGATGCGAGAGCGGCGAAGCTTCGCGGCAGCGTCTGCGGCCAGGCCGGCAAGGGCTATGGGGCGGAGCTTGGGGTTCAGGTCTTCGTCTGCGCACAACACCAGCGGTCCCCGCCGAATCGCCACAAGCCCGGCGTTGCCGTACGTGCCGCGAACCAGCGTAGCGGGCATGGCCATACGCAGCGCCACCCGGTCGCCGGGACGCCAGATCCTGCTGATGACGTGGTAGCGCCCCGGGGTGGCGTTGACCTTGGGGCCTCCGTTAACCTGAACGGTGGCCGACGGGCACCAGGATGGAATGCGAAGGGCCAGCGAGAAGCGCGTGGGGCCACTTGGTTCGATCGTTAGCAGCACGCCGCCGTCCATGGGGTAGAGCGTTTGCTGATGGATCTGCAGCGAGCGCCCTGAGCGAAGGCGGAGCGACGCCATCCCGCTGTTGTACAGGTTCACGCACACGCCGCTTCTGGTGAGCGTATAGGCGATGGTTGGAATGAGGGCGATGCCTCTGGGGCCACTGCTTACGCAGCAGTTCAACCCGGGGCCGTACGCCTTGCGGCCGGCAAGTGGGGTGAAGTAGCAGAAAGTGGCTTTGTACGGATGCTGGGCGGCCAATAGGTGGTTGTAGATGATCTTCTCGGCCACGTCTGCGAAGATCGGCTCGCCGGTGAGCTCGAGGAGCTGTATGTTGAGCTGCAGCCAGGTGACGGTGGCGCACGTTTCGGAGACGTCGCCCTCGTTGGGGAGGTAGTGGTCCTTCTGGAAATACTCGCCGTAGCTGGTGCCGCCGGTGATGTACATCCTGTTGGCAACGATATCCCGCCAAGCGGTGAGCACGGGCCTGATGAGGGAGAGGTTGGATGTGGCGCGGGCTAGCTCGCAGAGGCCTACCAGGTTGGACATCAGCTCGTAGGCCTTGGCGTTGGCGGTGCGGGCAACGGAGTGTGTGGACATCAGGCTTCGGATGATCTGGGGGCCGTTGGGTTGGTCCCAGCTGTGCACCAGGTAGCGCGCGAAATCGAGGTACTGGGCATCGCCGGTGGCCCTGTACAGCAGCACCATCGGCTCCAGTACGCTGGTGGCGGCCATGCCCATGTGCGTTCCAGAGGCGATGATGTCTCGCTTGCCGGGGCCAAAGGTGGACACCAGCAGGTTGCCTATCTTGCGCGCGGCATCGAGGGCGGCTACATCGCCGGTGCGCTCGTAGTACGCCAGTAGGCCGATCAGGTCGTACTTGTGGACCCACACGTCCCAGGACGTCCAGCGGTCTTTGTCCAGGTACGTGCCCAGGTAGCCATCGGGGAGCTGGGCGAGCAAGAGACGGCTCTCCACGCGCTCCATCTTGGCCAGCAGCTTGGGGTCACCGGTGTAGGCCCACGCTAGAGAGGACGCATGCAGCCATTTCCCCACGTGTTCGCCTATCCACTCCTGCTTGCCGGGCCTGTTGCGGAACCCCTCGATCAATGCCCCCTCGTCGACCGCCAGCAAACGCGATCTCTCGTTGCGGATGAGGCGGGGCTGCAGCCAGCCAGCGAGCTTCACCTGACTGGGCCGTATAGGGGCCTGGCGATCGGGGTCCGGCGCTGCGAGGGCCGACTGACACACGTGGCAGCAGGCGCAGAAGGCGAGGAAGGTGAGCAGAAGCGAGACCCGCAAGACAGATTGCGGTGCGTGCAAGGATCTATAGCAATGAAACATCAAAGACGTGATCTCCGAACGGCAGGCAAGTGACAGCCCACCTTGCCCAGGCTTCAGTGGGTGGTCGGCCGCGAGAGGAAGCGGCCACACCGCGCCTGGCGAGACACTATTCTGGGCTTGCACGCCGATCACCTGCCCGCCTGAGATCGCGCGTCGGCGCTGCAAGTCAAGAGAGGCCAAGCGTGCTGTCCCCGGTGTTCCTCGCTTCGGCTGGGCCACCTCACCGGCTCGTGAGCCCGAAGGTGTGCTTCCCGCCAAGCCTGCGCGGTGGGAGAGAAGACGCATCCCGTGCTTCAGGGGCTCACTCGACGCGGCCAAACCTTGTCTGCTCCTCCCACCACCCCTGTCCCCGTAAGTGGGACAGGGGTGGCGAAGCCGGGGCGAGGGGAATCCCATGCCTTGTCTAGCAACCTCCTCGTCTTGGCCCGCGTACAACGCGTGCTAAGGCATCTGCTGATGGCTGGCTTGGCCATGGGTACGTTTCAATGTAGAGGGACAGCGGGCGAGGGAGCGTAGGAGGTAGCGGAACATGGGGTAGTAAGGGAGAAGCCCAAGGCAAATCAGGACTGTTCCCCGGAGGCGAACCGTGAAGCTTGGGCTACTCTCCGCTAGAGTATGGCAGCAGATAGTGCTGATCGTCAACGGGTACCTGTTGGCCGGTAGTGTACCCCAAAGTGTGCAAGAACGGTGAGGGTGCTTGCCCTAGCCGGCGAAGGAGTGTCTGTAAAGGAAACCCTCCGACGAGGAAAGGAAGCACCCATGCACAGAGGAACGATTCTGCCCGGGCCCCTAGCTGGCCTGCTTGAGAGCGCTTGGCCATCCATGGCGTGGCAGGAGGCTCCGTCCGGAGCGTCGTAAAAGACCACTGGCGCCTAGCCCATGCCTCGTTCTGGCAGCACAGTTCCGTTGGCGTGGGCGTGGCCATGTGCGCCCTGCGCAACAGGAGAGCCTATGCCGCTTACTTACGCCATCATCAACCAGAAGGGTGGGGTTGGCAAAACCACGACGGCCGTCAACCTCGCAGCGTGCCTCGCTGAAGCCGGCCGCACCGTGCTGTTGGTGGATAACGATCCGCAGGGGAACGCCTCCAGCGGCGTGGGCGTCGATCGAGGTAAGCTGAAGTGGTGCATCTACGACCTCTTGTTGGGCGAGCGGGAACCCGCAGACGTCATCGTGCCCACCCAGGTGCCCGGCTTGGAGCTTCTCCCGGCTACCATAGATCTGGCGGGCGCCGAGATCGAGCTGGTTTCCGCCCTGTCCAGGGAATCCAGGCTCAAACAGGCCATCGCAAAGCTGCCTAAGCCGTACGACCACGTGATCGTCGACTCGCCGCCGTCGCTCGGCCTGCTCACCGTGAACGCCCTCACCGCTGCCGACGCCGTCCTCATCCCCATCCAATGCGAGTACTACGCCCTGGAGGGGATCAGCCAGCTTCTCAAGACCATAGAGCTCGTGCGGCAACACCTGAACCCACAGCTGAAGATCGCTGGGGTGCTGCTTACGATGCACGACCCCCGCACCAACCTCTCAACGCAGGTGATCGAGGAGGTGCGCGCCCATTTCAACGGTCTTGTGTACAACACGGTCATTCCTCGAAACATCCGGCTCTCCGAGGCGCCCAGCCACGGGTTGCCCATCACTTTGTACGACCCGCGGTCTCGTGGCGCCCAGGCGTACCAACAGCTTGCCCAGGAGGTGATTGGCTCTGGAACGACGAGCGTTAGGTAAGGGCCTTCGAGCCCTCATCGATACGGGCGGCGCCGGCGAGGTTCCGGATACCCCGGACCGCATCCTGCCGATAGGCCGGATCTCTCCCAACCCGTTTCAGCCGCGTCGCGTGTTCAGAGACGACAGCCTCCAGGAGTTGGCCGAGTCGATCCGCGCCCACGGCATTCTTCAGCCACTCATCGTGCGCCCCCATGGCGATGGCTTTCAGCTCGTTAGCGGCGAGCGGCGGTGGCGCGCGGCCCAGATCGCCGAGCTGGAGGAAGTGCCAGTTCTGGTGCGGGACCTTGCCGACCGCGATATGCTGGAGGTGGCGCTCGTCGAGAACCTGCAGCGGGAGGATATCGGCCCGCTGGAGGCCGCGCGTGCCTACCTTCGCCTGATGCAGGAGTTCGGCCTAACACAGGAAGAGGTGGCAAGCCGAGTGGGCAAGAGCAGGTCCGCGGTGGCAAACACGCTGCGGCTGCTGAACCTGGAGGGCCCCATCCAGAACTCGCTGGCGGAGGGCCAGATCACCGAGGGCCACGCCAGGGCCTTGCTTGCCATCCAGGACCCAGAGCGCCGGATGGAGGCTTGGCGCGCCATGTTGGAGAACGGCGCTACCGTGCGCGACGCTGAGGCGACGGCCAGGGCGGAGCGGGAGCGGAGCGGCCTGGCGCCCCGTCGGGCCCCCATCGAGCGAGATCCAAACCTGGTGGCCGTGGAGACCCGCCTGAGGGAGCGGCTCGGGACGAAGGTGGCCATCCAGCGCGACAGGTCGAAGGGAAAGGGCAAGCTGACGATCGAGTTCTACTCAGACGAAGAGCTGGAGCGAATACTGGAGATCTTGGGGGCGATTGAAGGGACGGCTTAGGGCATGATCGCGGGGTAGCTTGGTGGTTGCCTCACCCATGGCCTGCAACCGGGGGGAGAGAGTTCCCCTCACCCGTGCCCCTTGGATGATGGAGGAGGCGGTTCCCCTCACCCCGGCTTCGCCATCCCTCTCCCACTTGCGGGGAGAGGGGAGCTCGGAGGAGCCTGTGAGGCGGGATGCCTCCCTTTTTCCGCAAGCTTGCACAGTGGAGAGACGCGGCAGGGGGAGGGGAACGTGGGCGCGGTTGCATCGCCTTGGCGCATGTAGTGGGGTCTGGTGGGGGGCTTCGCTCGGGAGGCAGGGGCCAGCGCACGCGGATGTTGCCGGAGACGGTGCCGGCGCCTCTGCCCATCGCTGCTCGTCGCCGCGGGCAGGTGGCGCGGCGGCCTTCGGAGAAGCTCAGCGTGGCCCGCAACCACTCGACGCGCACCGCAGACCTTTCAGGGCGGGCGGAGTTGGCGCCTTGGCGGTTATGCCGAGGCCGGGAGGTGTTACTAGTGAAGGACCTGGCGCAGTTGGCTCTCGACGTTGCATCCGGCAGCGGCGCCCAGTACGCCGATGTGCGGGTGGCAACCTACAAACGTCAGCTTATCTCTGCCGAGGACGAGCGGGTTAGCGGCCTGCGTGACTCGGAAGACAGCGGGTTTGGGGTGCGCGTGCTGGTGAACGGCGCTTGGGGCTTTGCTGGCAGCTGCACCCTCACCGCGGACGAGGTGAAGCGCGTGGCCCTTCAGGCGATTGGTGTGGCAAGGGCAAGCGCATCGGCGTTGGCAAAGCCGGTCAGCTTGGTGCCGGAGCCAGCACGGGTCGCCTCGTTTCGCACCCCATATCAGGTGGATCCGTTCACGGTGGGCGTGGACCGCAAGGTTGGCCTCCTGCTGGAGATCAACAGGCGGCTGCTCAAGCACCAGGGCATAAAGAAGGCCACAGGATGGATGGTCCTCAAAAAGGACCAGAGGCTGTTCGCCAGCACCGATGGGTCGCTGCTGGAGAGCGAGGTTGTAACCACTGCGGCGGAGTACCGCGCGTGGGCCGTGGGCAACGGCGACGCCAAGAGCAGAGGTTACGCACCGCCGCCCCGCACCATGGGCTACGAGAACATCAACGAGGATGACTTGCTGGCCAACACCGATCGCGTGGCCCAACAGGCCCTGGAGCACCTTAGGGCCGCCGAGTGCCCGGACGGCCGCAAGGACCTGATTCTGGATCCCCTCAACCTTGCACTCACCATGCACGAATCGGTGGGGCATGCCACGGAGCTGGACAGGGCGCTGGGGATGGAGGAGAGCCTTGCGGGCAGAAGCTTCGCCACCCCGGACAAGCTCAACCGCCTGCAGTACGGTTCCGAGATCGTCAACTTCGTCGCGGACAACACGCTTCCTCACGGCCTCGCCACTCACGGTTTCGACGACGACGGCGTGGAAGGTCAGCGATGGCACATCATCAAAGACGGCGTGTTCTGCGGCTACAGCACCAGCCGGGAGGTGGCCGGCGAGATCGGTCTGGAGCGCAGCAACGGCGGCTGTCGCGCGGACCACTGGGGAAGCATACCGATCGTGCGCATCCCCAACCTCAGCCTCATGCCTGGTGCCAAGCCGCTCACCCTTGAGCAGCTCATCTCCGACACGAAGGACGGCATCTACATCGAGGGCATGGGCTCGTTCAGCATCGACCAGATGCGCTGCAACTTCCAGTTCGGCGGCGATGCTTTCTGGGAGGTCAGGAACGGCAAGATCACCCGGATGCTGAAGAACGTCACTTACCAATCCATCACCACGGAGTTCTGGAACTCGTGCGACGCCATCTGCGACGAGCGGTTCTGGGTGCCCAACGGCGTGCTGAACTGCGGCAAGGGCGATCCGATGCAGATATCGCAGATGACACACGGCGCATCGCCGGCCAGGTTCAGAAACGTGACGGTTCGCCCGGCGCGTTGACAATGGGGGCTCGCGGCTTTCCATCGCTTGGTTGTCTCTGATTGCTGGTTCGGGGCAGGCGGCTGTCAAGCCGGCTTGTGTTGGGCGGGAGGTGTTTCTCGTATGATGTCACCGGATGAGGCCCGTGAGGTGGTGTCCAGGGCGCTGTCGTTTGTGCACGCCGACCACGCTGAGGCGGTGCTGGCGGGCGGCATTGAGCAATCCACGCGGTTCGCCAACAGCGCCATCACGCAGAACATCGTGAAACAGCAGAGCAGCCTGTCGGTTAGGGTGGCGTTCGGCAACCGCGTTGGCGTGGCCTCCACCACCCGCTACGCGGAGGACGACCTGCGGCGGACCGTGGAGCGCGCGGAGGAGCTTGCTCGCCTCGCGGAGCCGGATACGGAGTACCTGCCGCCTCCGGGCCCAGCGCAGTACCCGCAGACCTCTTGCTTCGTGGCCCAGACGGTTGAGGCCACGCCGGAGCAGCGCGCGGAGGCGATCCGGGCCGCCATCTCCGCTTGCGAGAGCCAGGGCCTGCGCGCCTCCGGGAGCTTCACCACGGATGGTGGCTTCATGGCGGTGGCCAACACCAACGGGCTGGCCGCGTACACCTCGGAGTCGTTTGCGAGGTTCATAATCACAGCAATTGGAGAAGACAGTTCTGGGTGGGCGGAGTCGTGCTCCCGGGATGTGCGGGAGATATCGGCAGAGGCGGCGGCGCGGAAGGCATCCGAGAAGGCGCTGGCAGCTGCCCATCCCAGGGATGTTGAGCCGGGCGCCTACCCGGTGATCCTGGAGCCTGCAGCCGCCGGCGAGATGCTCTCTTACATGGTGTACAGCCTTGACGCCAAGGCGGCGCACGAGGGCCGAAGCGCATTCTCCGGCAAGGAGGGGCAGCGGATAGCGGACGATGCGGTGACCGTTGTCAGCAGCCCGTCCGACGAGCGGTGCCCCGCGCCCCCCATGTTCTCGGATGGAATGCCGGTGCCAGACGTCACCTGGATCAGCAAGGGAGTGTTGACCAACCTCGCCTGCTCCCGGTTCTGGGCACAGAAGACCGGGCGTGTCTTCACGGGGTGGCCACGCAACCTAATACTGGACGGCGGGAGGGCGTCTTTGGACGACCTGATAGCCGGCATGGAGCGCGGCATATTGGTGACTCGCTTCTGGTACATCCGAACGGTGGACCCGATGAAGCTGCTCCTCACGGGCATGACCAGAGACGGCCTGTTCTGGGTGGAGAACGGCAAGATCCGGCATGGCCTGAAGAACCTCCGCTTCAACGAGAGTCCGATCAACATGCTGGCTCAGGTTGAGGGGATGGCTACTCCGTCGCTCACCGGAGAGGGGGTGTTCGCACTCATCTCGCCTTTGCTCGTGAAGGAGTTCCGCTTCTCCAGCGGCACCGTGTTCTAGCGCAGCGAGTCTGGCCAGTCGGTAGCTGTGCGTCATACGGGCTACCGGCCTGTGCCCGAAAACGAGGGGGGCTAGGGAACGGCTGAACGCCCTCTGGAGGGTACGCTGTTGAGTGTTGGCGACATCTTCTGGGTGTTTCTCGCTCTGTCTATGTTCCTGCCCATGCTGCAGCAGCGCATGCTCGAGATGGCGCGCATCCGGCTTATGCAGCGTATGGAGCGCAGCAGGGGTAGCCGCGTCATCAGCCTAATCCACAGGCAGGAGTCGATGGCTTTCCTCGGCATCCCGGTGGTGCGGTACATCAACATCGAGGATTCCGAGGAGGTGCTGCGCGCCATACGCTTGACGCCCGATGACATGCCCATCGACCTGATCCTGCACACCCCCGGCGGCCTGGTTCTGGCCAGCGAGCAGATCGCGCACGCCCTCCTAAGGCACAAGGCGCCGGTAACGGTCTACGTGCCCCATTACGCCATGTCCGGCGGCAGCCTCATCGCCCTTGCGGCCGATCGCATTGTTATGGACCCAAACGCCGTTCTGGGCCCCATCGATCCCCAGCTGGGCGAGTACCCCGCGGCGTCTGTGCTGAAGGTCCTTGAAATGAAGGACCGCAACGAGATAGACGACAGAACGCTCATCCTGGCGGACATAGCGGAGAAGGCACAGCGTCAGGTAACCAGTGCCGTAGCCGAGGTGCTGAGTGACAAGCTCTCGCCGGAGGCCACTGCCACCGTCGCCGCGGCGTTGACCGATGGGCGCTGGACCCACGATTACCCGATCGGCTTCGAGGAGCTGAAGGCGATGGGGCTTCCCGTGAGCGAGGAGCTGCCGGAGGAGATATACCACCTGATGGACCTCTATCCCCAGCCTCCGCAGCGACGGCCGTCGGTTGGGTACGTGCCATTGCCCTATCACCGAGAGCCGCCACCCGCCCACAAGGGCACCAGGACCGGATTCTTGGGGTAGCGGCGCCGTCGATGGAGGATCGCCGTATGCTATCTGTTGAGGATGCGTTGGCGCGGGTGTTGGGGGGCGTCGCCAGGCTGGAGCTCGAGCTGGTTCCGCTCTCGGATGCCGTTGGCCGCGCCCTTGCCGAAGACCTCGTCGCCCCGCACGCCCTTCCGCCGTTTGCCAACTCCGCCATGGATGGCTATGCCCTCCTTGCTGCTGACACTAGCGCGGCGTCTCCGGCATTGCCCGCCCGCCTGAAGGTAGTGGGCGAGGTGGCCGCCGGTCGTTCCGCAGACTTGCGTGTGGTTGCGGGCAGCGCCGTGCGGATAATGACCGGGGCGCCCATCCCGCCCGGAGCCGATGCCGTGGTGATGGTGGAGGCAACCGCCACTGATGGACCGTGGGTGCTGGTGCGAGAGCCAGTAACGGCCGGCCAACACGTTCGTGCTGCGGGGGAGGACGTGCGCGCGGGGGAGGTGGTGATGGCCGCCGGAGACGAGCTGGGTCCTGCCCACGTGGGCATGCTGGCCAGCTTGGGGATGCCGACGGTCGCCGTCGTTCGCCGTCCGAGGGTGGCCCTCATCACCACCGGCGACGAGGTGGTGGACGCCGCGCAGCCGCTTCGGCCGGGGCAGATCCGCAACGCCAACCGCTATTCGCTGGCCGCCCAGGTGGCCGCCGCGGGAGCTGATGTGGCCTTCTTCCGCCACGTTCGCGACGACCTGGACGAGACGCGGGCGGCGTTGGTGGAGGCGGCAGCAGGTGCTGACGCACTCATCTGCACCGGCGGCGTCTCGGTGGGCGAGTACGATTACCTCCGCGCCGCCATGGAGTCGCATGGCAGCATGAGCTTCTGGCGCGTGGCGATGAAGCCCGGAAAGCCGCTGGCGTTTGGGCGGGTGGCGGACCGGCCGTGCTTTGGGCTGCCAGGGAACCCCGTGTCAGCTATGGTCACGTTCGAGCTGTTCGTGCGGCCTGCCCTGCGTCTGATGGGTGGGCATAAGGTGCTGCAGCGCCCCACGGTCAGGGCCAAGCTCGCTTCGCCGGTTGCGCATGAGCCAGGGCGGAGGGAGTACCTGCGGGCGCGCACCGTGTGGACCCCAGATGGCATGGTTGCGCATCCTGCCGCTGGCCAGGGCTCGGCAATGCTGAAGGCCATGCTGAGCGCCAACTCCCTCGCGGTGGTGCCGGAGGGGGTTGCGAGCCTCCCCGCAGGTGCCAGCGTGGATGTGCTCATCCTCACCGAGGCCGGTCTCTCAAACTCCGAGCCCACTGGCGCAGACGAGGAGCGCGAATAGCTCATGCTCGATCCCATCGTGGAGCAGCGAATCCTGGCCTCTCTCCATCACGAAGAGGGCGACCGCGTGCCTATATGGGACTTCATAGACAATCGCGCCATCGTTGAGCACCTGGCGCCGGACGAAACCGATCCGGCCCGAGCCATGGTGAAGGTGTATCATGCCCTCGGAATCGATCTTTGCCGCGGCTACGGAGGCGCGTTCCCCGAAAGCGATGAGGGGCGGCAGGGCCGCGCCGGACCGACGGAGTGGCGGATCTCTGGACGCACCAGGTGGGAGGTTGTTCATCCCATTCGGTCGCTTGACGACCTGCGAGCGTGGGACCCGAAGCCTCCGTCGGAGCGGGACCTTGCGGAGTGGGTGCAGTGGAACAGGGAGCAACAGCGCCTGTTTGAGCCGTTCACCATGTACGTTCCGGGCGCCGGCTGCGGGTTCCATGCCACGTACGGCGCCATGGGGCTGCACCTCTTCTCGCTGGCCATCTACGAGGCGCGAGACGACCTAGAGAGGGTGCTGTGGGCCCAGAACGAGATCGCGGTGCGCCTCGCGAGGTCGGCGGCGGAGGCGCGCCTTTGCCCCATCTACTTCATCGGCGACGACATCGCCTACAAAGAGACGACTATGTTCTCGCCCGCGTTCCTGCGCCAGACGTTCATCCCGATGCTGGCGCGCACCATCGAGCCGCTGAGGAACGCGGGCATCAGCGTGGTGTTCCACAGCGATGGCAACGTGATGCCCGTGCTGGATGACCTCATCGGCGCCGGCATTAGCGGCCTCAACCCAATCGAGCCGATTGCTGGCATGGATATCGCCTACCTGAAGCGCCGGTATGGCAAAGAGCTGGTGCTGGTGGGGAACGTGGACTGCTCGCATGTGCTGCCGCTGGGTAGCGTGGAGGACGTGGTTCGCGCAACGAAGGAGTGCATCCGCGTGGCCTCGCCCGGCGGCGGGCATTTCATCGGCTCCTCCAGCGAGATCGTGCCCACCACGCCGGTGGAGAATACACTGGCGTTCTATCAGACCGCCCGGGAGTTTGGCCGCTACCCCATCAGAGTGTGATCCCCCGGGGGCGGAGGGAGAGAGTAGTGACCCCAAAAGAGAGAGCAGTTGCGGCGCTGGAGCTTCGCCAGCCGGATGACATCGTGCCCACGTTCGAGCTGGAGTTCCAGCTTTGCCAAGAGCTGTTTGGAACGGATTTCGTTTCCACCCATAACCTTCAGGGGGCGGAGCTCGATCGGGCCGTCGCCCATAACGCGGAGCTTCACCTTCGTGTTGCGGAGACGCTGGACTACTCCATCATCCGCACGGGAGACATCCGCGTGTTGAGGCGGCTAGCCAAAGACGGGGCGGGCAAACGGTACCTCCTTTGCGGCGAGGCGGACGGAACGATGAGCATCCCAAGCGGGCAGAACATGGTTGAGGTGTCCGCCCGCCTATTCGAGCATCCGGACGAGGTGAAGGAGGAGCTCTCCAAGTCGGCGGAATGGGCCATCCAGTGGGGGCGAGAGCAGATCGAGGCGGGCGCGGAATGCCTCACCATGTGCGCGGACTACTGCTTCAACGACGGGCCGTTCCTCTCGCCGAAGATGTTTGCGGAGTTCGTCACGCCGTACCTCCACAAGGTGGTGCAGGCCCACCGAGCGAACGGCGCGTACGTGATCAAGCACACCGACGGCGACATCATGCCGATCATAGACCAGCTGGTGAGCGCGGGGCCGCATGCGCTTCATTCCATCGACCCACAAGCGGGCGTTGACCTGGCGGAAGTGAAGCGGCTTTACGGGCGGCAGGTCTGCCTCTGCGGCAACGTAAACTGCGGCCTGCTGCAGACGGGCACGGATGAAGATGTTCGGCGCGACGCCATTCGCAGCATCACGGACGGCAAGCCAGGAGGGGGCTACATCTTCTGCACCAGCAACGTGGCGTTCAAGGGGATGGAGCTGCGGCGCTACCTGATGCTGCTGGAGATCCGCCGCGAGTACGGCCGCTACGACGTGTATCCTCCAGAACCGCCAATGTGGGTGTAGCCTCGATGGATGGGAGGATAGGCGAGAGGCCGGAGATGCGGCAGCTTGCGGAGGCGTGGGATGGAGGAACGCTTCCATGGGCCGAATCGCGGGCGCCGTCATGCGGTCGGCCGATTGGTTATGCCGCTCTCGCGGTTGGGCCGGGGGCACCTAACCAGGGCAGGCCCCAAGGCCGTGGCGCTTGGCCGTGCGAAGCAGGCCGGGTTGCCGGTCCCCGACGGCTTCGTGCTTACGTCAGGGGCGTTTCGGCTCTTTCTCGCTGTGGCGCCGGGTTGGGATGCCGTGGAGGCAGCTCTCCAGCAAGCTTCCCTGCTTGATCTCCCCGGCGCTGAGCTGCTCAGCCATCAGGCCCAGCGCGCTTTGCGGGACGTGCCGATGCCACCAGCGGTGGAGCAGGCCCTGCGAGACGCCCTGTCAGCATACCCGCAGGTCACGCGGTGGGCCGTGCGGTCCAGCGCAACCACCGAAGACCTCCCCACAGCCTCGTTCGCCGGTCAGCACGACACCTTCGTCAACGTGTCGCCAGAAGACGTTTCCCGGCGGGTCCGCGACTGCTGGCGCTCCCTCTACGGTCGCCGCGCCATCCTGTACCGCGCCAACGCCAACGTGCCCGCCGGCCGCGCGGCGATGGCCGTCATCGTTCAGCAGATGGTGCCTGCGGAGTTGGCGGGTGTCGTCTTCACGGCGGATCCGGCCTCGCACAACCGGGGGCGCATTGTTATGGAGGCGGCGGTCGGCATTGGCGAGAGCGTGGTGAGCGGCGCGGTGGCTCCCTGCCGGGTAGTGCTGGAGAAGAGCACTCTGCGCCTGGTTGAGGCATCCACGCAGGGCGCCGCCGTGCTTGACGAGCAGACGGCCCGGCGCGTTGCGGCACTTGCGCTTGACGCCGAGAGGGTGCTTGCGGGTCCGCTCGACGTGGAGTGGGCCATAAGCGGCGGAGCGCCCTACCTGTTGCAGCTGCGCCCAATGACCGGCAAGTCCACGGGCAAGAGCTGGGAGGAGCGGCAGGTGTGGACCAACGCCAACGCGGGCGAGGCCATGCCGGGCGTCGTTACGCCAATGACTTACTCGGTGGTGCACCCGTTCATGCAGGCGCTGTCGGACAGCGTGGTTTCCGGCGTTGGGCTTCGCATTCCGGCCTATATGCTTGTGCGTCAGATAGCCGGACGTGTGTACTTCAACGTCAATACGCCAACGGCCGTGATGCGCCTCGTGCCCGGGGGCAACCCAGAACACCTGGCCATGATCTTCGGGGGCCGCCAGGATAGGGGCGAACGCCTCCACCTGACCCAGGCCGACCTGCCGGACCTTCGAATCGACCCGTGGCTCGCACTCCGCTCTTTCCCGCGGCTTGTCTGGGCCTTCCTTCGGCCTTTCCCATCGGCTGGCCGCCCAGCGGTTGCCAGGGTCCGCAGACTGACTGAGCAGCTTGAGCGCATGGCCCGATCCGCCTGCGATGACGCATCCCTAGTGCGTGCGGCGGCTATGGGTGTGGACACGAAGAGCGATGGTGGGGCCGGCATATTCAGGATGATCCTTATAGCAGGAGTGCACATAGCGGTGCTCTACGCGCTGTGTGCGAGGTGGTTCGGGGAAGAGGGCACGTCCATTGCGGGCCGGCTGATGAGGGGGCTGGGCACCCTCGACGAGGCGGAGGCAGGGCGCGACCTCTGGCGCATCGCGGAGGAGGTTGGGTCGGACGAGGGGCTACGGGAGGCTGTGATGGGCGGTGGAACCGCTGCGGAGGTGGAGCGCCGGCTGGCCACGGTGTCCGGCGGGTCGAAGCTGTTGGAGCGTTGGGTCGGCTTCATGGCACGCCACGGCCACCACACCCGAGGCGAGTTGGAGCTGGCGAACCCGCGTTGGCGGGAGGAGCCCGACCAGGTGCTGGCGCTGCTGCGGAGGTACGTCCAGATTGCGGCTGACGGCGGAGCTCCGCCTGCGGCCAGTGCGTCGGAGGCGGCGGTCCACCGTGAGGCGCTTGCGGCCGAGTGCATGGCTCGCTTGGCAAGTCCTGCGAAGCGTGTGGTGTTCCGGTGGGTGCTGCGCCGGGCCTGGGTGGGTGTCGCCGCAAAGGAGAACCTGAGGACCGAGACGGTGAGGCGCACGAGCTGCGTTCGATTGCTGATGTTGGAGATCGGGCGGCGGATGGCCGAGCGAGGCCTGTGCGATCGGGCGGATGACGTCTTCTTCCTCACCGTCCAGGAGCTGTGCCCTGAGCTTCTGAGTGATTCCAGCTTTGGCGCGCGGCGGGCCATCTCAGCGCGAAGGGCGGAGCACGTCCGCAACCAATCGCTGTTGGCGCCGCCGGTAGTCGTCGGCAGCGGCGACCCGGGCGAATGGCTCCCGGAGCCAAAGATTGAGGGCGGGGGTCAGATGCGCGGCCTGCCAGCCAGCCCGGGCGTAGCGACGGGGCGGGCTAGGGTGATCGTTGAGCCGTGTGTGGATGACTGTGTGCTTTGCGGGGAGATCCTGGTGGCTCCGAGCACGGACCCGGGCTGGTCTCCCTACTTTCTGCCAGCGGCAGGACTGGTGGTGGACCTCGGCGGGATGCTAAGCCACGGCGCCATCATCGCCCGCGAGTATGGAATCCCCGCCGTGATCAACGTGGGGCCGGCCACGAAGGCCATCCGCACCGGCGACCTCGTGCAGGTGGATGGCGACCGCGGCCTTGTCACCATTCTGTCGCGAGCCAGCGCCTAGCCTGCTCCATGTGGCTCATCCTTCGCCTCTGGTCCCTCGTCTTTCACTCCACGTCCACGGTGTTCTGCCCGTAGCTGTCTGGCTTGACGTTGTACCACTCCGTACGCCAGTCGTGGGTGGCGGACTTGTCGTTCTTGCCCATGTTCTTCACGTACTTCACGTGGCCGTCAACAAACGCCAGGTTGGCTTCGTTGCCAGCGTTCCAAGTGCCGCAGGGCCCTGCCTTGTCCCAGCCGTACTTCGTCTCGTCGCAGTAGCCGTACTTGTTCATGTGGTACGACCATATCTCGTTGAAGGCCACCACCTGGGTGGGGTACTTGACGTCCGACTCGGACCAGCCCGCGATCTTGTAGCTCCAGGCGTAGTTGGTGGGCCAGTCCTGTTCAGGTTCGCTGGGGCATGGGCCGATCTGTTTGCTCCTCAGATAGGTGTACAGCGGGCTCTTCTCCCAACCGGTCCACCGCGCGGTCTTATCCGTCATGCCGGTCCAGAAGTAGTCCGTGTAACGATCGGGCATCATGGTGCCATCCCAATCGTCGGTGTACTGCATGTGGGCGAGCGCGATCTGTTTCATGTTGCTCTGACATCCGGTGCGTCGAGCTCGTTCTCTGGCCTTGGCGAAAACGGGGAACAGTATGGCGGCGAGGATCGCGATGATGGCGACAACCACGAGGAGCTCAATGAGGGTGAAAGCGCGCGTCCTTTTCACAAGTGGTACCTCCGTTGCTGCCGCGCCTGCATGGCGAGGGCAGGAGCCTGGCGCGGCATGCACAGATAGATGGTTCGCCGAATGGTTGCTCACACCTCCACAACGCGATGAGTAGGTCTGCGTGCGGGCCAACGGCGAGGTGATGCATGGCAACCCGTACCCAACCACACGGATCAGGCGCCGCACGAAGGACACATCGCGTGGTGCCCGCGCTGGCGCGCTCCGCCCGTCTCTGTCCCTCTGCGTCCTCGGCACCAACCAGCGCTTGCATTCCCTTGGTTAGCATTGGTATCTCGAGGGTTCCACGCTGTCATCTGCATAAGCGTCCGCACGCGTGGCCGCCCATGCCGCAGTCACCATCTGTGCGGCACACGAAAGGAGTTGCCCGCAGTGTCGGAGATAGCATTTCACGACGACTACGTCGACTTGAGCGATAGCCGTGGCTTCCAGTTCGAGTCCTGCTGTGAGCGGTGTCACGATGCTTGGCGCGCGGAGTTCACGCGCTGTATGGCGGGCACCGCGCGTGACCTGTTGGGCACCGCCAGTTCTCTGCTGGGCGGCTTGTTCGGCGGCGCAGAAACCGTTGCCGACCAGATCAGCGACGCCCGCTACGGCACAGCCCACGGTAGGGCCTTTGCGTAGGCCATTCAGCAGGCGAACGGGCATTTCCATCGCTGCCGGCGCCGCAGCCAGTACGTATGCGCGCAGTGCTTCAACCCAAACCTGAACCTGTGCGCGAACTGCGCTCCTTCGGTGGAGGACGAGGCGAACGTGGCCGCGAGGGACGCCGAGATCGATGTGGCGCGCACCAAGGCAGAAGAGGCGGTGAGGAGCGGCGAACGCGCCACAGACGGAGACGTGGTGTGCGAGGCGTGCGGCGCTAGAGTGCAGCCAGCCAAGCTCTGCAGCGAGTGCAGCTCCCCCATGAAGCAGGAGCACAGGTGCAGTCAGTGCGGCGCCGAGATAGCGCCCGGCGTTCGGTTCTGCCCGGAGTGCGGGGCCAAGCAGTAACCGGTGCCCAGTGTGTGTGCAAAGTCGCCGACGGGAGCAGGGGGGAAGCTGGGAACGAACTGGGCATATTGCGCCTGGCTTTTGTGGTGAGGGTAGGGAGTTGCCCTCACCCCGGTTCCGCCACCCTCTCCCACTTACGGGGAGAAAGGGACTGGGAGGAACGTGTGAGGTGTGGTTCGCTGTGTAAGCTAGTGAGACGCCGGAGGCTCCCCCTCTCCCCAAGCTTGCGCGGTGGGAGAGGGGGCGGGGTGTGCGGAAGTGGCCTTCAGATTCCACTCACCCTTACCTCTCTGCATCCACGCCGCCTGCTGCTTTCCCTCGCTCTCCTCCTTGCGGCCTCCATCCCATGTCCACTTCTCTTCCTTAAGCGCTGGGCAGGGCGCGTTTGCCTTGCTCTTGGGCGCAGCTGGGCAGGTGTGCAGTGCCCCAGGGCAGAAGGTATCCAGTGGCAGTGCCATCGCGCCAGGGGCGTTTGCGCCACGACCTCGCGTGCCGACGGCCGGTTGCACGTCCCAACCGCGCCTCGCTCGCCTGCTCCGCAGAGCCCCGGCAAGCCGACTGTGTGGAGGGCCAATTGCCTCGCTCGTTCCCCATGTCGAACTACACACCGCATGGCTACCTGCAGAACCGATACGACGCCGGGCCATTCTGGGGCCTGGATGCTGGCGGTCCGCTCCGCTCCATCTCCCCATCGGGCTTCCAGTGGTTGGGTCGCGGCGGCCTGATGCTGGGCCTGCGCGTGGGGGATTGGCCCCTTCTCACCCCGCACCACCTGCGAACCGCGGGAATACAGGTGACCTCGCCGTACCATAGCTGCCACGTACAGAGCTTCGAGTGGGCAGGCGAGGGGGTCCGAGCGACCTTCACGTTCTTCCTCGCAGCGCGAGACGTTATAGGTTGCAGGGCGCAGGTGCAGCGCGGCGCTCTGCCGGTGACGGTTGTCAGCGTTGCTGTCGTGCCTCGCGCCGAGCGAAGCTGGGATGCCACCCTTGCCTGGCGGCCGGAAGATGCCGCTGCATGCGCCTATGCAGACCCAGGCCCCTGGTATGCCGTGGCCGCTGCGCCGACCGTGGCCGCCTGCGCTTTCGCCACCAACCGTGAGGGAATCGACGCCTTGTGCCGTGATGAGGGCGTTCACGTACCTCGCTTGGCGGCGGTCGGGAGATCCGTGGGCGCTACCATGCTTTACGCTGCCGCCCATACCCCCGTGCCACCCACGGAGGAGGTGTGGGTTGCCCTGGCGCGAGGAGCCACCGTTGCGGACGCCGCCACCCTCGCCAATTCATCCCTGTCGAAGCTGCCCGGCGCGCTTCACGCCCTCCTCGAGGAAGACGACCGATTCTGGGCGCACGCCCCAGTCCTGACGGGCGATTGGCCGGACGAGTGGAAGCACTCTTGGGTGTACGACCTCGAGACCACGCGCATGCTGCTGTACCCTCCATCGGGGGTGTTCTCTGGCCCTTGGCCCACCTGGATGGCATCCCACCCGCGCGTGGTGCTGGCGGAGGGCACATTGGACATGCTGCGCCATTCGTACGCAGACCCCCAGGGGGCCAAGGCGGGGATCGCAACGCTGTTGGAGAGCGCCCCGGAGCCCCAAGTGCCGTGCATGTGGGCCAACGGCGGCTACAACATGGTGGCTTCGGATGGGAGCGCGTGCGGCACGTCGCCCGCATGGTGCCTGCCGTTTCACAACATCCTCCAGGTGTTCCAAAGGGACCCAGACCGCGACTGGCTGAGCCGCATTTACCCGCGCATGGAGGCCTACCTGAACTGGTGGTTGGCCAATCGAACCGACCACGACGGGTGGGCGGTGTACAAGTGCACCTGGGAGAGCGGGGAAGATTGCTCGCCGCGGCTGGATCCGGAGCAGACCGGCTTTGCGGACCTGTCTCGGATGGCGCGGCCGGCGGAGCTTCAGGCCGCAATCGCTCAGTCGGCGCGGGTGCTGCAGCTGCTGGGCGCCCACTTGGGCATCTCGGACGCCCGCATGGCCGGGTGGGCCCGGGTGTACGACGACTACTGCCAGAAGACTAGGCAGCTCTGGGACCCCGGTCGCGGCCACTTCCGCGACCTGCTTCCGCAGAGCGGCGCCTGGGTGGAGGCCGCCGCCGAGTACTGGGGCGCCAACGTCACCCACGACGCGCTGCAGCTGATCCCCCTGATGTACGACGTGGCTACCGAAGCCCAGAAGGCACGCCTTGCGCATCATCTGCCCGCCTTCAACGCCGTGCCGTGGGTGCTGTGGCCCTCGTGGACCTACGTGGTAACCGAGGCGTGCCTCGCCGTTGGCCGGTACGACGTGGCGTCCGAGATGTCCGCGGGAATCATCCGCCGCGTGTATCGCGAGAACGACAGGCGCGGCGTTTCCGACGACGTGGCGCCGCTTCCAGGCGTGGCAAGAGAGTATTGGCCGTTGACGCTCGATGGCTGGAACGCCAGCGAGGCCTATGGCTGGGGCGCCACCACATCGCTGCTGCTGTTGCGGCACCTCATCGGCTTTCGCGAAGGCCCGGACCCAGCGGCCGCCGCCTTCTCGCTGAGGCCCATGCTCCCGAGCGACCTGGTGGCTGAGGGGCGAACGCTCGCCATCGAGGGGATCGGCCTCCGCGGGTGCCGGTTCGACATCCTACTGCAGCGGGCGAATCACGGGGATTGGCGGGTATCGTTGCGTAGCTTGGATGGGCGCGTCCTAAAGGTGGCTGGGGCGGCCCGCGGGGTGCGCCTCTCCGAGGTCGGGGCTGCCTTCGGGGTTCCGCGGGGCGAAGAGGCGCTTGTGGAGGTGAGCTAGGTGAGGCGAGACCTCGGCGCCATGTCGCAGGCGGAGCACGATATCCTCGTGGTGGGGGGCGGCGTGGTTGGCTGCGGCATAGCGCGAGACGCAGCGCTGCGCGGGATGGATGTGGCGCTGGTGGAGCAGAACGACTTCGGCTGGGGCACGACTGCTCGCTCAACGCGCATGGCGCACGGCGGATTGCGGTACCTGGAGCAGTACGATTTCGGCATGGTGCGCGAGGGGTTGAGGGAGCGCGAGAGGCTGCTCCGCCTGGCTCCGCATCTGGTTCGCCCCCTGGAGTTCCTGACGCCAATCTACGACGGCGACCCCCACGGCCCGCTCACCGTCCGCCTCGGCATGTTTCTGTACGACGCTCTCAGCCGGAGTCGCTTGGTGCCGCGCCACCGGATGCTCAGCCCGCGGGAGGTCCTTAAGCTTGAGCCCGGCCTGGCGCGCAAGGGCCTTCGCGGCGGCGCCACTTACTACGACGGGCAGATCAACATGCCGGAGCGCCTGTGCATAGACTGCCTTCTGGACGCCACCCAGCACGGCGCCCAGGTTGCCAACCGCGCACACGTGTTGCGCCTCACCCAGGCGGCCGACGGTCGTGTGACCGGCGCCGTCGTCCGCGACCTCCTGAACGGGGCCTCCTACGAGGTGCGGGCCAGGGTAACCATAAACGCCACGGGCCCGTGGGCCGACGCGCTGATCGGCATTGTGAAGCCGGGAGCCGCCCGCCGCTTGCGCACCACCAAGGGGATACACCTGGTGGTTCCCCGTTTCTCAAGCCGCGCCGTGGTCATGCTGGCCAAGCGCGACGACCGCCTCTTCTTCGCCGTCCCGTGGCTGGGCGTCTCCTTGGTGGGCACCACCGACACAGACTACGCCAACGACCCAGGCGAGGCGATTGCCGACGAGGAGGACGTTAGGTATCTGGTGGACGAGACCTCTCGCGTGTTTCCGGGGGCGGACCTTGGTGCCATCCACTACACAGTGGCAGGCGTGCGTCCGCTGGTACTCCCTCGTGGGCGCTTGTCGCCGTCGCGGACCTCACGCAGGCATCAGGTGGTGGACCACGCGCGCGAGGGCCTGCCAGGGCTGATATCGGTGTTGGGCGGCAAGATCACCACCTACCGCGCGGTGGCAGAGGACGCGGTGGACGTGGCGACACGCTGGTTGGGCGTGAACGCGCCGTGCGTCACCGCCGAGGCCCCGCTGGGCGGCGGTGTGATAGCAGATGTGGACGCCCTCGTGGATGAGGCCGCGCGCGATGCTGGCAGCTCCTGCGGACTCACTCGGGAGCAGGCGGCCAATCTGGTCTCAACCTACGGCCTGCGGTATGCAGCAGTCGCGAGCCTGGCCGCCAAGCATGCCGAGCTGCGCTTGCCAGCGATCGCGGATGGGCCGGAGGTGCTGGCGCAGGTCCGGTACGCGGTGGCCGAGGAGATGGCGCTTTCCGTTTCCGACGTGATGCTCAGACGCACGGGAATGGGGCTGCGGCCGGGCAACAGCCTGGCAGCGGCGCGTCGCGTGGCGGAGGTGATGGCCGACGTGCTCGGCTGGGATGAAGCACGCGTTACCGCCGAGGTGGAGCGCTATCAGGCGGACCTGTATCTGATGCGGGGTGGGCTGGCCGGCCAAGTTGGCTCGACCGCGGGCCCGGCTTAGCGGAGGCACCCGCGGCTATTGGGGGCTGCGCGCATATGCCTGCATGGCAAGGAGGGATGGATGAACCGAGTGGTTGACCTCAGAAGCGACACGGTAACGCGCCCAACTCCAGAGATGCGCCGCGCCATGTACGAGGCAGAGGTGGGCGATGACGTGTACGGAGAGGATCCCACCGTCAACCGGCTGCAGGAGATGGCGGCAAGCCTGGTGGGCAAGGAAGCAGCGCTGTTCGTGCCGAGCGGCACCATGGGCAACGAGATAGCCCTTAGCGTCCATGCCTCCCCCGGCGACGAGATAATCGCCGAAAGCCAGTCGCACGTGGTGCGATATGAGCTAGGCGGCCCGGCGCGGCTCTCCGGTCTGTTGGTACGCACGCTGGAAGGGCGTGCAGGTGTCATCCCGCCCGAGGCCGTTGCCGCGGCCATCCGTGTTGAGGACGACCACCAGCCAGGCACCGCCATCCTCTGCCTCGAGAACCCCCACAACGAAGCCGGTGGCACCGTGATCCCGCTGGACGTGATGGCCGCGTATCGCTCCGTCTGCAGCGGCCGCGGCGTAGCCATTCACCTGGACGGCGCGCGGATATTCAACGCCGCCATTGCGTTGGGTTGCACGGCGGCGGAGGTGGCGGCGGGCGCGGACTCCGTCATGTTCTGCCTCTCGAAGGGGCTGTGCGCGCCCATTGGGTCGATGCTGTGCGGCAGCAGGGAGTTCATCGCCAAGGCGCATCGGGTCCGCAAGCTGCTGGGCGGCGGCATGAGGCAGGTGGGCGTGATAGCCGCCGCTGGGATAGTGGCGCTGGAGCGGATGGTAGAGCGCCTGGCGGAGGACCACGAGAAGGCGCGCGTGCTTGCGGAGGGGCTGGCGGAGCTGCCCGGTCTGCGCGTGGACATGGCGACGGTGCAGACCAACATGGTGTACGCAGAGGTGGTTGATGCGGGCCGCATGCCCAACCCGGAGGCGGCCCTTGCCGCCGAAGGGGTGCTCTGTTTGGGACTGAGCCGCCTACGCTTCGTCACGCACCACGACGTATCGATGGAGGACGTCCGGTACGCCATAGCGGCCTGCCGGCGCGTCTTCGGCTGAGGCGCGGGGGAAGCTCACACCGGGCAGCAGCAGGATCGCGGCGCCGGCCGTTGAACGCAGGTGTAGGCGTGCGGTCGGCGGGTATCGAGGGCGTACACGTTCAGGGCGCGGAGGGTGGCATGCTGTTCAGCGGTGGGTTCATTTCTGAGCCGGCCAGGGAGACGCCGGTCTGCCGCGAGACGGACGTTTTGGTTGTTGGTGGCGGAACCGCGGGCGTTGCCGCCGCCATCGCTGCCGCCCGCAACGGCGCCCGCACCCTTGTGGTGGAAGCGCAAGGCGTGTTGGGGGGCTCACAGACCGCCGCGTTCGTAACCCCCATGATGCGCAACCATCTGAAGGACCAGCCGCTCTCGATGGGCCTCAACGAGGAGCTGCTGGCCAGGTACGCTCAGATCGATCCTCCGCCCACGGGCAGCCCATCGGAGAGGCTTTGGCACAACCCCGTTGGCCTTGCGTTCGCATTGGATGACGCGCTGGCGGATGCGGGCGTGGATCTGCTGTTCCACACGCTGTGCGTAGATGTGGTGAAGGATGGCAACGCGGTCCGAGGCGTCGTTACTGAGGGGAAGTCCGGCCGGAGGGCGATCTTGTGCCGGGTTGCCGTGGACTGCACGGGAGACGCCGACCTGGCTGCAGTGGCGGGCGTGCCGTGCCAGTGCGGTGATGAGATGGGCCGCAACCAGCCCATGTCCCTCAGGTTCGCGATGGCCGGGGTGGATCTCGACCGGGTGGCGGCGTTCTTCCACAGGCTGGGTCTGCAAGTTGGGCTCCCGCTGCTCTCTGTGGGCTTCCACGAGTGCCACGAAAGCCCCATCGCCGATCTGGTTTGCCGCGCGGAGTCGGACGGCGTGCTGGAGCCTGGAGATCTGGGCTATTTCCAGTTCTTCGCCATGGTTGGCAGGCCGGGGGAGCTCAGCTTCAACTGCCCGCGATTGGCCGGCTTCCGCGCAACCGACCCTGAGGAGATAAGCCGGGCATACCTTGTGGGTAGGCGCAAGGTGCGGCGGCTCGCGGCGTTTTGCAGGCGTTACCTTCCGGGCTTTGAGGGGGCCTACATAAGCGCGCTGGCGCCGATGATGGGCGTGCGCGAGTCGCGGCGCATAGAGGGGGAGTACGTCCTGACCGAGGAGGACGTTGTGTCGGGCCGCAAGTTCGCCGATGCCATCGCGCGAAGCAACTATCCGGTGGATATCCACAGCCCCGACGGAACTGGCACCACCTTGCGCCATCTGCTCCCCGGGGAGTATCATGAAATACCGTATCGGTGCCTGGTGCCGGTTGGGGTGGACGGCCTTCTGGTGGCCGGCCGGTGCGTCAGCGCAACCTTTGCGGCGCAGGCGGCCATCAGGATTCAGGCCAACTGCCGGGCAATGGGGCAGGCGGCTGGTACGGCGGCCGCACTGGCCGTTCGTGGGGGACTGGAGCCCAGGCAGGTGAACGGAGAGGAGCTGCGGGCGGTCCTAAGGCAACATGGCGCCGCGCTCTGAAGCTTGCCTTCCCGGCTGTTTCCGCCCCGCTCAGGAGGTTACCACTGCATGACCCACGTGATCACAGAGCCATGCATAGGAGTGAAAGACAAGGGTTGCGTAGCCGTGTGCCCCGTGGATTGCATCCACGAGGACGTGCCAGGCGAGCGACCATTCGATATGCTGTACATAGACCCGGCTGAGTGCATCGACTGCGGCCTGTGCGTACCGGAATGCCCAGTTGACGCCATCTTTCACGAGGAAGAGCTGCCCGACAAGTGGGCAGTCTACCTGGAGATTGGCGCCAAGGCGTTTGGCTGAGCCGTAGTGCACTCTGGCCCCAGCAAGGCGTAGAGCCACGGTCACCGCCATCTCTCTTGCCTGCCGGTGCACAGGAGAGATGGCACTGCACTCCGTAGCAAACGGGAGGACCCCCATCGATGAGAAGCGACAGGATAAAGCGCGGTTGGGATCGTGCCCCTCACCGGTCTTTGCTGAAGGCGACCGGCCTGAAGGACGAGGACTTTGGCAAGCCGTTCATCGGGATCTGTAACTCGTACGTCGACATCATCCCAGGCCACGTACACCTGCAGGAGTTCGGCCGCGTGGTGAAGCAGGCAGTGCGCGAGGCCGGTGGCGTGCCGTTCGAGTTCAACACCATCGGCGTGGACGATGGCATCGCCATGGGCCACATCGGGATGCGCTACTCCCTGCCCAGCCGCGAGCTGATCGCCGACAGCGTTGAGACGATGATTGCCGCACACTGGCTGGATGGCATGGTGTGCATTCCCAACTGCGACAAGATCGTGCCAGGAATGCTGATGGCAGCCGCTCGACTCAACATACCCACCATATTCGTCAGCGGCGGCCCAATGCGAGCAGGGCGCACGGCGTCTGGCAAAACCGTGGACCTAATCTCCGTGTTCGAGGGGGTGGGGGCTCACCGCGCGGGCAAGATCACGGACGCAGAGCTGAAGGAGCTTGAGGACACGGGATGCCCCGGCTGCGGTTCGTGCTCCGGCATGTTCACCGCCAACTCCATGAACTGCCTCTGCGAGGCGTTGGGCATGGCGCTGCCCGGCAACGGCACCATCCTGGCGGACACCGAAGAGCGAAAGGAGCTCGCTAGGCGGGCGGCAAGGCAGATCCTCAAGCTTGTGGAGATGGACCTCAAGCCGCGGGACATAATAACCGCGGAGTCGCTGGACAACGCTTATGCGCTCGACATGGCGATGGGAGGATCCACCAACACCGTTCTGCACGGAATGGCCGTCGCCACCGAGGCGGGGATCGATTACCCGCTCTCCCGCATCAACGAGCTTGCCAAGCGCGTGCCCAACATCTGCAAAGTGAGCCCGTCCTCTCAGTACCACGTTGAGGATGTGGACCGCGCAGGGGGCGTGAGCGCAATCCTCAAAGAGCTTAGCCGAAACAAAGGCATCCTCAACCTCGACTGCATCACGGTCACCGGCAAGACGCTTGGCGAAAACATTGCTGAGGCGGAGATCAGGGATCACGAGGTGATCCGGAGGCTGGAGAACGCCTACAGCCAAACTGGCGGCTTGGCAGTGCTGTTCGGCTCGCTGGCGCCCAACGGTGCCATACTGAAGACCGCGGGAGTTGCCGCGGGCATCACCAGCTTCACCGGTCCCGCCGTCATCTTCGAATCCCAGGACGAGGCGTTTGAGGGGATTATGGATGGCAAGGTGAAGGCCGGAGACGTTGTGGTGATACGGTACGAGGGGCCCAAGGGCGGCCCCGGCATGCCCGAGATGCTCTCGCCCACCTCTGCGATTTCAGGGATGGGGCTAGGCGAGAGCGTGGCGCTGATCACGGATGGACGCTTCTCTGGCGGCACAAGGGGCATCTGCATAGGCCACGTGTCGCCGGAGGCGGCCAGCGGCGGCCCCATCGGCTTGCTTCGCGAAGGGGATGTCATAAGCATCGACATACCCACCGGCCGGCTCGACGTGAAGCTAACCGAACAGGAGCTAGAGGCCAGGCGGAAGGAGTGGCGGGAGCCGGAGCCCCGTGTGAAAGGCGGCTATCTGGAAAGGTACACCAGAATGGTCACCTCCGCAGATACCGGCGCGGTGGTGCGATGAGGTCTGGCGGCGGCGCGAAACCGATTGCCGCCGCCACATCAGACTCGATGTGGGGGCAAAGTGGAACTGGTTAGGCGGCCAACCGTTAGGCTGATAGGGCTCACTCAGTTCACACAGCCGCCAGAAGTGGAGTGGGAGACCGATGCTGAGGTGGACTCCCAGCGGCTGATAGAGTTCGCTGGCAGGACCTGTTACGCATCGTGGGCCAACCCGGCCGGTCGCTCCAACGCCGAGTACATAGCCAATCTGCTCGCTCAGGGCCACCTCAGCGTGCTGGAGCACTCCAGCGCGTCGTTCTGGCTTTCCGGCGTCTCGCGGTCGTTCACCCATGAGCTGGTGCGCCATCGACACTTCTCGTTCAGCCAGCTGTCTCAGCGGTACGTGGCCGAAGAGGATGCACGCATGGTTGAGCCAGACGTGATAGCCAGCAACCCCGAGGCGCACGCGCTGTTCATGCAGGCGGTAGAGTGCTCCGCCAATGCCTACACGCGCCTATGCGAGATCCTTCGTGAGTGCTACGCCGACGTTCCAAACAAAACCCTTAGGCGAAAGCTCGCTAGACAGGCAGCTAGGTCGGTGCTGCCTAACGCTACGGAGACGCAGATAGTGGTTACCGGCAACTTCCGGGCATGGCGCCACTTCATCCGCATGCGCGCCAACGAGCACGCCGACATCGAGATACGCGCGGTTGCGGTGGAGGTGTTGAGGCAGCTTCAGGGCGTCGCACCGGCCGTCTTCGGAGACTACGAGATAAGCAAGCTGCCAGACGGGACGGAGGTTGCGTCCACCCCTATCCCGTACGAGTAGCCGGGCTGCCACCGTATCGGTGAGGCCATTGGCAGATTCATCGGGGAAGCCGTATGGGCATGCCAGAGCGGTGCTGCTGGTGTGCTTCCTCTTATTCGTGGCCGTAAGGCTGCTTGTGGGGAGGCATCCGTACCACATCGATGCCCGGGAATACCTTCCGTTCCACACCATCGTAGAGTTCCTCAGCGTCGTCGTGAGCCTAAGCGTTTTCCTGGTGAGCTGGCCCACGGCGGACGGGATTTCCAGCAGCTACACGCTGGTGCTCGGGAACTCGCTCCTCTGCGTTGGCCTCATCGACCTGTTCCACGCGCTGACCTACGAGGGGATGCCGCCGTTCATCGTGCCGGCATCGGCGAACCAGGCCACTCAGTACTGGATCGTCGCCAGGCTGGTGGCCGCCGTGGCCATCCTTGCTGCGGCGCTCTCCAAGCCACACAACCGCCCCAATGTGCGCCGCCACTACATCGGGGCTGCCAGTGCCGTGTGCGGCGCCACGGCTGTGCTTGCGCTGGTCTCCTGGCAGCCGATCCGCCTGCCCACGATGTACGACGAGGCGGCCCATCGCCTCACCACCACCAAGGTGGCGCTTGAATACCTGGTGATGGCGCTGAACGTGGCTGCCATTGCCGCCATGGCCAAGCTCAAGCGGGGCGAGGAGCGCACGCGCCAGATGCTCACGGCCGGGTTGGTGGTTCTGGTATTCAGCGAGCTATCGTTCACGCTGTACGGCAGCGTTTTCGACGTGTACAACGGGCTTGGGCACGTGTACAAGCTGGTGGGCAGCTGGTTTGTGTTCCAAGCGCTGTTCGTCACCGAGGTGCGCGAACCGCACCGCCGCTTGGAGGTGCAGAAGGCCGTTGCCGACCGTGAGCGCGCGCTGGTGGAGGGCCTGCAACAGGCGTTTCTGCCCCATCTGCCGAGTGGCGTTCCGGGTTTGGCTGTGGAGGGCGCGTACCAGTCTGCGGCCCAACGCGAGTTCATCGGCGGCGACTACTACGACGTGTTCCACGTGGGCGAGAGGCGGTTCGGCGTGGTGATAGCGGATGTGGCCGGCAAAGGCGTGGAGGCCGCCGTTCGCGTGGGCATGGTGAAGTACATGCTGAGGAGCTTTGCCAGGGAGGCCGCCGAGCCCAGCACGGCCGTCTCTCGCCTCAACGAGGCGATGTGCGCCGAAGACACCTCCGGCCAGTTCGTCACCCTGTTCTACGGCCTGTTGGACCTGGACACCTGCGTGCTGTGGTACACCAACGCCGGGCACGAGCCGCAGCTTCTGCTCAGGGCCGACGGTGCGGTGGAGGTTTTGGAGCCGTGCGGCGGCATCGTGGGCGCCGACGCAGAGATGCCGTTCGAGAGCAGGAGCGTGTGCCTGAAATCTGGAGACGCCCTGCTGCTGTTCACCGACGGGCTTACCGAGGCACGTCGTGACGGGCAGTTTCTGGGCCTGCGTGGTGTCTGGCGAATGGCGAAGGAGGCGGCCGACCCAGGGCTGGGCATCACCGCCACGCGGCTTCTGTCGGAGGTGCAGGCGTATGCCGAGGGGAACCTGAACGACGATGCCGCCGTTCTGCTGGTTCGTATATGGCCCGAGCAGTTGCCGCCCATTGACCAGGCCGGCCCACCCAGCTAACCTAGAGGTGAGGTGACCGCAGCTTTGCCGAGCCGTTTGTACCATTGGAGGGAGACGCAGTGACGGACGAGGAGATCGTTCGCCTGGTACAATCCGGAGACAGACGCGCCTTTGCAGACCTGCACGACAGGTACTATCAGCGCGTGTGGCGCTTCGCTAGGCGCTCGGTACTGGATCCGGACACGGCCAGTGACATTGCGTCCGAAACGTTCCTGCGCGCCTATAGGGCCATCGACCGGTTCCAGGTGCGCAAGAACGCGTCTTTCGCGGCCTTTCTCTTCAGGATTGCCGCCAACCTCATGGCCGACAGGGCAAGACGCCAGGTGCATGCGCAGCAGCAGGTGTCGCTGGAGGAAGTGGAGGACCTTGCCGAGCGCGTGCCGAGCGATGAGCCTCCGCCGCTGGAGAAGGTGCTGCAGGCGGAGCGCGTCGCCAGGGTGCGCCAAGCCTTGGCCAGATTGCCGGCCTCCGATCGTCAGGTGGTTCTGTTGTCGTACGAGCGGGGCTTGTCTGTTAAGGCCATCGCATCTATCATGGGCAAGCCATCATCCACTGCCGTCACGTCGCACTTGCACAGGGCCCTCTGCAAGCTTCGAGACATCCTGATGAGAGACGAGGCCTTCGGTCCTCCGATGGGGGGCGTGGAAAGTGTTCAGGAGACGGAACAAGGAGGATACCCCAGGTAAGCTCTGGGGATTCATGGAGGCCGTTCGCAGCGGCCGCGATGCTTCCGGAGACGCGGAGCTGAGGGAGCTGTTTGCCGTCGTTAGGGCAGTTGGCTCTGCGCTATCCGCGGACCCCGAGTCCGGCCCGGAAGAGCAGTCGCGCGAGAAGCTGATGGCGCTCATCGCCGAAGACGAGGTCGCCAGGCAACGTATGCTGGTGCGCGTTTCCGTTGGGCGTGGCTGGAAGCTGTTTGCTGCCAGCGGATGGGCTACCGCCGTTGTGCTCTTGGCCCTTCTGACGTATCAGCATGGGTTTGTGGCCGGCAAGCGTGCGTCGGAAGGCGCGGTTGCAAACGGCCGCCAGCAGCTTGCCCAGGCCATAAGCGCCATCAACCAGGCCACTGCGCAGATGGATCAGCTCCGTAGGTCCGCCGGTGCCACCGACAGGCATGGGCCGCGCCCCGGAAAGGCGATGGGACCGAGCCACGGGAGCGCCGGCAAGCCCGCGGATGCCCATGACGCCGGCGCCGTTACGGCCGACGGCACGGACGAGAGCACTCCGGGCGTTCTCGTATCCGAGACCACGGAGCAGGCTCGAGAGCAAGCGCGACTGATGCGCGAGGGGTACGACCGCGTGCTTCGGCGCGACTGGGAGGGCGCCGTTGATAGCTTCGAGCGCGCCGCTCAGGTGGACCCGGACGGCGATTCCGCGCTGGACGCGTATCACGCCGCGGCCCTGGTATGCAGCGGCCCGCTGAACGACCCCAGAAGGGCAGGAGCGCACTACCAAAAAGAGAGTAAGCTGGCCAGGGCGTTGCTCGCCAGACAGGGCAGAGAGCAGTCTGAGCAGGTGCGGATGCGGCTTGCCAGGGCCTACGAGGCGGCTGGATTGGCTGGCGGAGACCGCAGCCTGCTGACCCAAGCCATGGACGAGCTTGCCAAAGCGGAGGCTAGCCCGCCGCAACCATCAACGAGGTAGCCGCTATGCAGTCACGTATGCCGTAGCACCGTCAGTGCAGGCGTTGTCTGGGTCGGAACCGCACTCCCCCGGTAGGCGTCATATATGATGAGAGGCAAGTGCCGTTCGCCGGTCTGCGAGCGGTACGACAGCCGCCCAATAGGGTACAATGGTCTGGAAGAGCTTTCTATCGCGTGCTTCGGCAAGTGCCGAGGAGGGAACGGATGCGAGACCTCTTGCTGGCCGTTAGGCTCTTTATTGGCCTCTTCTACCCGAAGGCGGTTAGAAGGTACACTGACGAGACCTAGCGCCGCTCCACGAATCCGCACCCAGCACGGGCGGACGTGGTGGCAGAGAGTGCAAGCGAATTCCGGGTTAGGCTCGGAGATGTAGAGGGTGGCCTGGGGTCACCGGATCAAAGCCTCATCCATAACATCATCCAACTTGCGCACGAGAAGGGGCCGACCGTGTTCTGAGCGGTTGGCCCCGCCGTTTGTGTGCTCCTCGAAGGCATGCGTGCACGGGGCGGCACGTGTGGCATAATGCGCTCACACCGGCGTGCAACCTACGGGGCAGCGGGTCCGTCTAACGGGTTGGGGTGCCGGTAGCAGAGGGCGCAGGCCCCGGAGCCCCGAGGGCAGATACCCTCACAAGGCCAGCTTCGCACTACGCCCAAAGGTGACGCCTGGCGGCGCAGCCGCACCGAACAACGCATTGTGTTGCTTGCCTCAGCTGGCATGTTCCTGTAGCTGTGCTTCCCCTGATGGCCAACCATAGTTGCCAGTTGGAAGTGCGCCAAACGGAGGAGATGGACGGCATGGACGCCAACGGTCAGGTGATGGGGGGAGAGCCTACCACCATGCATACGCCCAAGAGGGGCCGCCTGGGCGAGCTGCTTATAGATGCGGGCGTAATCACGCCGGAGCAGCTGGCGGAGGCGCTTGACAAGCAGCGAGACAGCGGAGAGCTCATCGGGCAGATCCTCATCTCCATGGGCTACGCCAGCGAACCGGCCGTTCTGGAGGCGCTGGGCAAGCAGCTTGGCCTACCCGTGGTAACCCTCTCCGAGCACACCGTGGACCCCGTGGCGCTTGGCAAAGTCCCCAGCGAGTTCGCCATGCGCCACCAGCTCATCCCACTTCGCAGCGAAGACCACACCCTCACCGTCGCCATGGCGAACCCGCTCGATGTCCACCCGCTGGACGACCTGCGGCTGGTGACCGGCTGCGAGATAAAGCCGGCCATCGCAAGCCCCGCGGAGATAAAACGCGCCATCGAGCAGTTCTACATGGAGAAGATGATCCAGGACATCACCGAGCAGGAAGCCGATATCACGGCCGACGAGGGGCCGGATATCGCGGATCTGCAGCGGATGGCCACGGAGGCGCTGGTCATCCAGCTGGTGAACCTGATCATCCACCAAGCGGTGCAAGACAGGGCGAGCGACATCCACATAGAGCCGTTCGAGCGAGAGCTGAAGGTACGCTACCGCATAGACGGCGTGCTTCGCGAGGCGCAGTCCCCGCCCAAGCGGCTTCACGCCGCCATCGTCTCCAGGGTGAAGATCCTGGCGGACATGAACATCGCGGAGCGCCGCCTGCCACAAGACGGACGCATACAGCTTAGGGTGTCTGGCCGCCGCATAGATATCCGCGTGTCCACCATTCCCACCCTGTACGGCGAATCGGTGGTTATGCGCATCCTCGACAAGAGCCGCGGACTGCTCACCCTGGAGCAGCTGGGCATGCAGACGCAGGTTCTGCAGAACTTCAGGCGGCTCATCTCCGTGCCGTACGGGATCATCCTGGTAACGGGCCCAACCGGAAGCGGCAAGAGCACGAGCTTGTACGCCGCTCTTTCCGAGGTGTTCAGCGTTGAGAAGAAGATCATCACCATAGAAGACCCGGTTGAGTACCAGCTTCCCGGCGTGAACCAGATCCAGGTGCGCCCGAACATAGGCCTCACTTTCGCTTCTGGCCTTCGCCACATGGTGCGTCAAGACCCCGACATCATAATGGTGGGTGAGATCCGAGACGCCGAAACGGCGGACATCGCCATAAACGCGGCCCTCACAGGCCACTTGGTTTTCAGCACCCTGCACACCAACGACGCTGCAGGCGCCATCACCAGGCTGCTTGATATGCACGCAGAGCCGTATCTTGTTGCATCAACCCTCATCGGAAGCGTGGCCCAGCGCCTGGTTCGTCGCGTGTGCCAGCGCTGCAAAACGCAGGTCAAGGCCAAGCCCGAGCTCGTGCGCGAGGTGGGTTTCCCCGACGAAATGAAGGACCACCTGTTCACCGTTGGGCGTGGCTGCGACGAATGCGCGCGCACCGGCTACTCCAACCGAATCGGCGTCTTCGAAATGCTGATGGTGGACGACGAGGTCCGCAGGATGATCGTTGAGCGCACCTCCGCCACGGTGATCAAGCAGTATGCCGTGTCCAAAGGCATGAAGACACTGATTGCAGACGGCCGCGACAAGATCCTCCAGGGCATAACCACCATCGACGAGGTGCTACGCGTCTGCCAGAGGGACGAGTTCTAACAGATGCCCAACTTCCGATACGTTGCCCTAGACGGAGGCGGCAGGCAGGTTACCGGCGAGATTCAAGGCGCCGACGCTCGCGAGGTGGCCGTCAAGCTCAGAGAGCAAGGCTGCTACCCCGTCGACATAACCGAGGGAGGGAAGGAGACCGAGGTATCCATCGCCGCGCCAACCCACCGCGGAAGCAGGCGGATTACGCGCGGCGACGTCACGGTGTTCACCCGCCAGATAGCGGACCTCATCAGCGGCGGACTCCCCCTTGATAGGTGCCTGACGGTTCTGATCGAGCAGACCGAAAGCAGGGGTATGCAGGAGCTGCTGACCAAGGTGCAGGCCGAGGTCAGAAGCGGCACACCGCTCTCCGCCGCGCTGGCCGCCTTCCCCAGAACGTTTCCGGAGATGTACACGAACATGCTCCGGGCCGGCGAGGCGAGCGGACAGCTTGCTGAGGTGGCGGACCGGTTGGCGGTGTTCCTCGAGAAGGAACAGGTGCGCCGCAGCCAAGTGATCTCTGCGCTTGTGTACCCCGCGGTGCTGCTTACGGTGGCCATCACAGCGGTGGTGTTCCTGCTCACGTTTGTGGTGCCCAGGCTAAGCGGCGTGTTCGATGACCTCGGCCAAGCGCTGCCGGCGCCGACGGTTGTGCTTCTCGCCATTACCGGGTTCATGAGCCACACGTGGTGGGCCATTCTGCTGGCCGTGGTGGGCGGCTTCTTCGCCCTTCGCTCTTACTCCGGAACCGCGCACGGAAGGCGCACCATAGACGGGATCCTGCTGAGGCTGCCGGTGGCGGGGAAGATCGTCAGCAGGGTTGTGGTTTCAAGGTTCGCCAGGGCGTTTGGCACACTCATCGGTGGCGGCGTGAGCCTTCTAGAGGCGCTCGAGATATCCGGAGAGGCCACCGGTAACTCGGTGCTGCTGGCTGCCGTGCGGAGCCTGATCGAGAGCGCTCGCCAGGGGGAGGCGCTGGCAACCGGCATGCGAAACGCTGGCGTGTTCCCACCGGTGCTCATCCACATGACCGCCGTGGGGGAGGAAACCGGCGACTTACCTCGCATGCTCGGCCGCGTTGCCGACAGCATGGACTTCGAGGTGGACGCGGCTCTTAGGCGGCTAACCACGATGCTTGAGCCGGCCATTGTGCTTGGTGTGGGCGGCTTCGTGGGCTTCGTGGTTCTCTCCATCTTGCTGCCGATCTTCCAGGCGAACCAGGCAGTAAGGTGAAAGGAGTGGTGAAAAAGGGGTTGATACGCGCAGTCTCGCTGGGCAGGTTAGTTGCGCTGGCCGCCGCGCTGGGGATCGTTGTTTCGCTCTGTTCCGGATGTGGCGGCGGAGGAAAGGCGCCAATCATCACCGGCATCACGGTGTCGCCGAGCAACGTAGTGAACAGCGGAACCACCGTAACTCTCACGGCCACGGTGAGGGATAGCACCAAGCTCAAGCAGGCGGTATGGAGCGCGGACGGTGGCACCATGGCGGTGGATATCGGCCTGAAGGGCACGTGGATAGCGCCCGACGTCAAAGAGAACACCACATACACCATCACACTTGTGGCCACCGAGACAACCGGCCTTTCGGATACCCAACTCGTTAGGGTGGCGGTATCTCCGGCTACCACAAGCACCTCCGGCGCTAGGATCACCTCGCTCACGGCGCAGTCATCGGTGGTCAAACCAGGGGCAGAGGATACCTTCACCGTAACAGTGGCGAACTCCTCAAACCTGGTGGACGTTAGCTGGAGTGCCGACTACGGCTCTTTCGTGACGAACCGTGGCACCACCGTGAAGTGGCTTGCTCCTATTGATGTGCAAGCGGACCAGTGGGTCACCATCAACGTGGTGACTACCGATACCTCCGGAGCCGCCGACACGGCACAATTGCGAGTGCTGGTCAGCGGGCAGGGATACTCCATCATCACCGGCTTCCAGGTAAGCGGCTCCGGGATTGTAAACCAAGGGGACGCCGTAACGGTAACGGTGCAGACCGACGACTCCACAACGGTCAAGAGCGTGAAATGGACCGCCAACGGAGGGATCATGTCCGTGGATTCGGGCGTGACTTGTCGGTGGATAGCCCCGCAGGGCATGGCCCAGAACACCGTGTACGTCATCACTGCCACGGTAACCAGCCAACAGGGGTTGGTAAGCCAGGGCAGCGTTAGCGTAGTCGTTAAGGGCACGGCAACTTAGGCACCCGGCCGCGCCCCACGAAAGGAGAGGTCCCTTTGAATCGGCTTCTGTTAGCTCTGCTGGTAGCTGGCGTGGTTGCGCTGGCGGCGTTGCCCAGCGTGGCGGCGATCAACGACCCGCCGCTGGGCGACGTGAACGGCGACGGCGTTGTCAACATCGCCGACGCCGTTTTGGTTCTTAGGATGTCCATCGGACTTGCAGATCCCACTCCGGCGGCTGTGGCGGCGGCCGATATGGCCCCCGTGCCCGGAACCGGCAAGCGCGTCATCGGCGACGGGATGCTTACCCCCGCGGACGCGGTGCAAGTTCTGGATCGGGCGCTCAACATCAAGCTGCTTCAGCAGGCGCCCAAGGTCACGATGACCGTGTTCGCGGGCTCCGGCGCCGCGGGGTGGGCCGACGGCCCTCGTCAGCACTCAAAGTTCCAAAGCCCGGTTGCTGTTGCGGTTGATGCCAACGGCGCCATCTACATCGCGGACCGCAACAACCGCCGCATTCGCAAGATCGATCCGATGAGCGGCGACGTGGTGACGTTGGCCGGAAGCGGCCAGTCTGGTCAGGTGGACTCGCCAACTGGCCTCTCGGCCCAGTTCGTTGAGCCCAAAGGCATCGCCGTTGCCCCAAGCGGCGATATCTACGTCTCGGACGGCGTCCGGATCCGCCGCATCGCCCCGGACGGCGCCGTCACAACCCTCGCTGGCAGCACCCAGGGCGACCTCGATGCCACCGTTGGTACCTCCGCCCAGTTCACCGACCCCCGCGGGCTCGCCGTCGATAGCCTCGGCAACATATACGTGGCCGACTTCGGCGCCAGCAAGGTGAAGCAGATCACGCCCAGCGGCCAAGTTACCACGCTCATCGGCGCCTTCAGCGTTCTGAAGAACCCCAGCGGCGTCTGCGTGGACCAACTGGGCAATATCTACGTCATAGACTCTGGGAACAGCCGCCTGCGCCGTTTCACCACAGACGGTCTGGTGAACACACTCGCGGGCAGCGGTGACGCCGGGTTCGCCGACGGCACGGGCCTGGATGCGCAGTTCCGTCATCCGCTCGGCATCTGCATCGACAGCGCCGGCAACCTATACGTTGCCGACACGGATAACTACCGAATACGCATGGTGACGCCCACCGGCGAAACCGTGACTATTGCGGGCCAAAGCACCCCCGGATTGGTGGAGGGACTGGGCACCAACGCCAAGTTCCAGCGCCCCACCGGGATAGCGGTCGGCCCAGCCGGAGATCTCTACATCACCGACGAATTCTGCAATCGGGTCCTTAGGCTCTCCGCGCCTATGCCCTAGCCGAATATCGCCGCGGCCTGCGCGGAGGAACCGCTTGGCCTCCGCGCAGGACCGGGGCTAACCAGAATCGAGGTAAGCAGCATGAAAATCCGTCGTCGCCTCCAGGCGGGCTTCACGCTCATCGAGCTGCTTGTGGTCATGATCATCCTTGCCGTGTTGGCGGCAGCCGTGATCCCCAGGGTTATCCACCGGACCGAGGATGCGCGCCGGACGAGGGCGATGACCGATATCAGCACGCTCACCAGCGCACTGGAAGCCTACAAAGTCGATAACGGTGACTACCCCACCACCGAGCAGGGCCTCATGGCCTTGTCGCAGCCGCCCACCACCGACCCAGTTCCCAAGCACTGGAACGGGCCGTACCTCAAGAAGCCCATCACCACCGACCCGTGGGGGAACCCATACGTGTACACCTGCCCGGGCGAGCACGACCCGGATTTCGACATCGTTTCGTACGGCAAGGATGGACAGCCTGGCGGCGAGGGCGATAACGCCGACATAGTGAGCTGGGACACATCTCAAGAGCAGGGAGGCCAGTAGCGCCCCAAGCCCATGCCACTTCCTCCCATCGCGTGCACCCTTAGCTCTGGTAGGCGCATATGAGGTGGTCCCTGCCTCGAAAAACAGCAGCGGCCTTCACCCTTATAGAGATCATTGTGGTGCTCTTTATGATGGTGATGGCCGCATCCGTGGTGGCGCCGCGCATGGCGGTGCTGCTTGAGAGCATGCGCATGCGCGATGCAGCCAGGAGCGCCGCGGCCCTGGTCCGTCAGGCAAGGGAGCTGGCCATCCTGCGCGAGGAGCCGATCGCCGTTCGCTACGACGAGAGGCAAGGCCTAACGCTCGGCCAGGTGGATACCGCCGAGGCCCAGGCCATCAACGACGCGGTCCAGAACGAGCAGGCCACCGACGATAGGCCGCCCATTCCCACGAGGCCGGTGGCGCTCCCGGCCGGCGTCAGGTGCACGATTCAAGTCTCCCTGAACGACGAAGAGCAGGCGCTTGGGGTGCAAAACGATGCCTTGGTGTTCAGCCCAGACGGCCGCTGCCCAGACGCGGCGCTCATCCTGGCCGACCCGCGGGGCACCGGTGGCTGGGCCATCAGAACCGAGCACCATGGCGCCTCCGTGGTCATCGAGGCTACCGATGCACAGAGCTAGGCGGCGAAGTATTGCCCGCGGCGCGGCGGCTCTCCGCCCACAGAGCGGTGTGGCGGCGTTTACCCTGCTGGAGATGCTGGTTACCATGGTCCTGATGGCCATTGGCCTGACCGGAGCCATGTCTGCCGTGTCGGAGAACCTGCGGGCCGCGCGCGCCGCCAGCGAGTACAACACAGCCGCCCTGTTGGCCCAGTCTCGCTTGGCGGAGCTGGAGTACGTTGATGGAGCCCTCACCACGCAGGGCACGGACGAGGGCGACTTCGGCGAGCAGTACCCAGGCTGGCGATGGGAGCAGGATGTGGAGCCGGCCGAGTCGGACGGCCTGCTTCAGGTCACGGTTACCGTTTACTGGGGGCCGGAGAACCACGAGAAAAGCTACACGCTCGTTACGTACAGGCTTCAACCCCCGGAGACCGATACCACGGGCGGCACGAATACCACCGGAGGCGCTTCTGCTTCAACCAGCTCCGTTGGAGGTGCGCGATGACGCGGCGCGGCGGACGGGGTGGGTATACGCTCCTGGAGTTCCTGGTGGCCATGGTGATGATGGCCATCTTGGCACCTGGCATCAACATGGCGCTCAGAACGGCAATCACCGGAATGGAACGAGCCGAGGCCCAGGCCGCCCGCGGGCAGCAGGTCCGCGCCGCATTCGACGTGCTCGACCGCGACATACGGTACGCCTTCCTTCCTACGTCGCCGGCAGCGGCCCAAGCGACTGAGCCAAGCCCAACCACGCAGACCACACAGGAGACCGCGTCCTGGTTCGTGGGCACCGACGACTCGAACGGCGGCTACGATGCCGATGGACTCGAGCTTATCACCAACTCCGGCGGAGTGACCTACAACGAGATGGTGGCCAACCTAGATGTGGAACAGCTCCCCGCCCCACCCAGCACCGCCCTCCAGGTGGCCTACTCCCTCGAGCAGAGCCAAACCGGCGACACCTACGACCTGGTGCGCCGGTGGCGGAGCCCGCCATCGCCCACCGGCGACCGGGAAGACCTCACACAGGAGGAGGTGGTTGTCTCCGGCGTTTCGGGCTTCAACTTGGAGTATTACGACCCGAACCAGGAGATGTGGACCGACTCGTGGGACACGACGGTCGATACCGAGGCCGGCTTGCCCACCGCGGTGCGAATCACGCTCACGTTCCACGACGCCGGTGGCGACGACGTTTACACCACCACGGTTCCCATCGAGGGGGGACAGGAGATGCCCTCCTCGCAGACGACAACTGCTGGCACGGGTGCTGGCGGGGCAACTGCCCCTCCCGCGGCCTCCAGCGCCTTCAGCCGCTTGCGGTCCATTCGCCGTTGATGGCTGTCGGCTTGGTTACGTGGGCATGTCTACGCGGCCATCCTCGGTGAAGCGCACGCCCTCCGCCTCCAGAAGCTGACGTTGCCGCATGGCGAACTCGGGCCCCCGTTTGGCTATCCGGAGCACCCCGCCCGCGCCAACAACCCTGTGCCACGGCACGCCCTCGGGGCTCACCGCTACCGCTCGCCCCACGATTATGGGCAGCGTTCCGGCCTCCCTTGCCACCTCACCGTAAGTGGCCACCGTGCCGTACGGTATCCGGCGGACGCACTCATAGACGCGCCAAAAGACGTCTCCGGCCTCCGCGGGCGTCAGCCATCTATCTAGGTCCATCGCTCAACACCCCCGGGCCTCTTTCGCACGCAGGGACGATTCGCCTTCCCAGCAGGGACCCACGGCTCGTGCGGCCAATAGCACGTTAGCTGTGACCGCATCAAATGGTGCTGACAGGAGCTGAGTAACCATGGCTAAGCTGTACGGCAGGGATGTGAGCCGACGAGAGTTGCTGCGGCGGGTTGGAGACGTTGGCCAAGTGGCCGGAGTTAGGCGTTGCGTGCTCTCGGAAGGGAGATGGCAGGGCGTTGAGGCGGTGGACGTGTACACCGGCACCGGTTTCTCCTTCACCGTGCTGCCCAGCCGCGCCCTCGACATCTCGGCTGCGTGGTATAAGGGGATGGCGCTGGCGTGGCGCTCTCCCACTGGCGACGTCCATCCGGCGTACTACGAGCCCGAAGGGCTCGGATGGCTGCGGAGCTTCTTCGGCGGCTTGGTTGCCACCTGCGGGTTGGCCAACGCCGGCGCGCCCTGCGTAGACCAGGGGCAGAGCCTTGGCTTGCACGGCCGGATAGGCAACACGCCGGCGTACGCGGTTCTTGCCGACGGAGAGTGGCAGGGGGACGAGTACACGATGGCGGTGCGGGGCAAGGTGCGGCAGAGCGCTGTTTTCGGCGAGGACCTTCTCCTCACCAGATGCATCTCCGCCAAGCTGGGCGAATCGCGCCTGGTGATTGAAGATGTGGTGGAGAACCTGGCGTGGGAGCCCAGCCCGCTGCAGCTGCTCTACCATTGCAACCTGGGCTACCCGCTGGTGGATGAGGGCTCGCGGATGCTGCTTTCCACCGCTGGCGCCGTGCCCCGCGACGCCGAGGCCGAACAGGGCAAGGAGGCCTACGCCGCGTGCCAGGCGCCCGCTGCGGGCTACAAGGAGAAGGTGTACTACCACGACCTGTCGCCCTCTTCGGATGGCAACGTAACCGTCGCCCTGGTGAACGACCGCCTTGGGCTGGGCGTGTACATCCGGTACCGCAAGGATGAGCTCCCGCGCTTCACGGAATGGAAGATGATGGGGGAGGGCACCTACGTGGTGGGCCTAGAGCCCGCCAACTGCCAGGTGGAGGGACGCAACAAGGACCGCGAGCGCGGCATCCTGCAGTTCATCCAGCCGGGCGAGGTGCGCCGCTTCCGGCTTGAGATCGGCGTGCTTGATGGCAAGGACGAGATCCGCGCGGTTGAGCAGGAGGTGGAGTTCGCCAAAAGGCCTTGAGCAATGGTTGTGGGGGGCCTGCGGGGGACCCGCTCACGCTCGTCACGACACGGTTGGTGGGTGGTTCTCGGCCTCAGCTCTTCGCTGGTGCGCAGGCCCTCTGTCCCCGGCACTTTCCACCAAAGTGTTGGGAGAACGGGAGCCCGCGGCGTTGGGCGCGCGCTATTGCCCATAGGATGCGAGGAGGCCGCACACGGCATCCTGGATGGCCTTCACGCGAGCAACCGGGCAGGCGAAGTTGTTCACCAGCATCGAAAAGGCTAGCTCCTCCCCATCCGGACGCTCAACGTAGCCGGAGAGCGCGCTTACATGCGATAGGTAGCCGGTCTTGGCGAACACCCGTCCCTGCGCTGGCGTGCCAACCATGCGCCTGCGCAGCGTGCCGTCGACGCCGGCCACGGGCAGGCTGGAGCGCCACACACCTCCGTACCGATGGCTCCACATCGAGACCAGCAGCCTGACTATGGCATCGGGCGTGGCCAGGTTCAGGCGCGATAGGCCGGAGCCGTCCACCAGGATCAGCTCGTCCTCACCGATCCCTATGTGGTTGAGGAAGCTCATCTCCCGCCGCAGGCCGCTAGCCGCGGAAGCGCCGCCTCGCGTTTGGCCATCCGCCAGGCCCAACAGCCGGAGAAACACCTCCGCCTTCAGATTATCGCTTGCCTTGTTCATCGCGGCCAGCAGCTGGCGGAGCGGTGGTGACTGCAGAGCAGTCAGCTGGTGCGCCGCGGCCGGGGTGCGTCCTTGGCGGATGCGGCCGGTAACGCGGATTCCGCGCCGCGCCAGTGCCTTCCTGAGCGTCTGCGCCGCGAAGACTGCTGGCCGAGGCACCGCCAGCCTCTCCACCACGGGCTGGGCGCCGATCGGGATCGCGCCGCTCAGGGAGACGGCGTGGGAGTGGTGCTCCACCTCAACCTGCAGCGTGAGGGGCGCGCCCTTGGGAGCTGTGTTGGCGTGGTTGCTGGCTATGCGGATGGGTTGCTCAGCGCTCAGCGTGACCACCGGAGGTTGCGTCTGCGACGCACCCGGTGCGACGGTGAGCTGCACTGCGTTGCCATCGAGGGAGAGCGCCGAGGCGGGCGCGGCGTAGTACCAGGCCTCGTCCTCCCAGCTCCACCCGGCGCCCAGCGATGGGCCGGCAAACAGCCCCTCATCCACCACGAGGTCGCCGACCACCACGCGGATTCCACAAGCCCTAACCTTGGCGGCCAGGGCGGCGAGTCCGTTTCCGTCCAGCGACGGATCGCCACCGCCACGCAGATACAGGTTGCCGTACAGCCTGCGGTTGCGCACCCTGCCGTTAGCCAGCACGGTGGTTGCGAAACGGCGGTCGGGCCCGAACGCATCCAGCACGGCCGCCGAGGTGAACAGCTTCACGTTTGACGCCGGCACAAGCAGCGCGTTGGGGTTAAGCGCGAAGAGGAGCGCGCCGTCGCCCACGCGGCGGACGAGAACGCCAACCGACGCGTGCTGTAGTTCCGGCGAAGACAGCAACGCCTGAAGCTGCTCGGTTGGGAACTGCTGGCAGCGTGCTGGTTTGGGTATCAGGCCGCACAGCAGCGTCAGGGCAGAGAGCAGGCGGAAAAGGCGGCTAGGCACGGGCGAAGTAAGCATACGTAGGCGTTCCTCCACGGCTTCAGCTTCGCGGCCAGGGGGCGGCGCGCCTTCGGAAACATATGCGCATGCGTGTAAAGCGAGCCGGCAGCGGGAATAACCGTGAAGGGCGCCTGCCACGGCGCATCGCGGCGCCCGTCATCACCACTTGGGCTTCGTTGCCCCGAAACTTTGCCTGAACATTGTGAAGGAAATATCAAACAGCGTCGCCAATAATTGTTGTGGCGCACGGCTTTGTGCTACAATCTGAGAGGTTGCGGGTGCCCGGCAGCGTTACAGCCGGGCATCGGGAAGCGGGGTTCGCATCCATGCTCCAAGAGTACCTGGTGCTCCTGATAATGCTCGCGGTGGCCGCGGGCTTGGCGGGCGCTCTCCTGCTGCTCTCGGCCCTACTCGGCCCCAGGAAGCCCACGCCGGAGAAGCTTCGCCCTTACGAGTGCGGCATAATCCCGCTGGAGGACGCCAACAAGAGCACGTGGGTCCGCTTTTACCTCATTGCCATGCTCTTCATCCTGTTTGACATGGAGGTCATCTTTCTGTACCCGTGGGCTGTGGTGTACAGGCGGCTCTCCGTGTTTGGCCTTGGCGAGATGGCGGCGTTCATCGGAGTTCTGGTCCTTGGCTACGTGTACGCCTGGAGGAAGGGGGCACTGGAATGGGACTAGAGGAGCAACTGGGCAACAACGTGCTTACCACCACGCTGGAGCGAATGGTGAACTGGGCCCGCAAGTCCTCCATATGGCCGGTTACCTTTGGTTTGGCGTGCTGCGCCATCGAGATGATGGCCACCGCCGCCCCCAGATTCGATATAGCCCGCTTTGGCGCCGAGGTGTTCCGCGCCTCGCCCAGGCAGTCGGACCTGATGATCGTGGCCGGCAGAGTTAGCGCAAAGATGGCTCCTGTGCTGCGTCAGGTGTACGACCAGATGTCCGAGCCGAAATGGGTCATCTCCATGGGGGCGTGTGCCACCTCGTCTGGCGTTTACAACAACTACGCGCTGGTGCAGGGCGTGGACCAGATTGTGCCGGTGGACATATACATCCCCGGCTGCCCGCCCAGGCCAGAGCAGGTTATACAGGCCATTATGGAGCTGCAGAAGAAGATAGAGCGCTCTCCGCTGAACCCGCGGCAGGCGTGACGGAGCGTTGGCACAGCATAAGCCGTGCTGTGGCGCGGGGAGTGCCTCACGTTGGGAGTGGCAGATCGTGGCGGACCTAACCATAGATGCGCTGAAAGAGCGGTTCACCGAAGCTATCGTGGCTACTAGGCTGTTCCGTGGCGAGATCACCGTCACGCTGCGGCGCGATAAGCTTGTGGAGACCGCCACGGAGCTCCGCGACGACCCCGACTGGCGCTTCAACTTCCTCTCAGACATCACCTGTGCCGACATGCTGCCTCGCAAGCCGCGGTTCGACGTTGTGTACCACCTGTGCAGCGTGCCATCGGGCCGTCGACTACGGTTGAAGGTGCAGGTGGACCTAGACGACGCCCTGCTCCCCACGGTGACCGGGGTGTGGCCCGCCGCCAACTGGTACGAGCGCGAAGTGTTCGATCTGTTCGGCATCCGCTTCGAGGGCCACCCGAACCTGATTCGCATCCTCCTGCCCGAGGATTACGACGGCCATCCGCTGCGGCGCGATCACCCAACTGGCAAGGCGAAGATACCGTTCGGACCCACTAGCGAGCGTCCTCCATGGCTGACATGACAACCGAACGCACTCAAGGCCCCGACGGCCGAGAGACCATGACCATCAACATGGGGCCCCAGCACCCAAGTACCCACGGCGTGCTGCGCCTGGTGCTGGAGCTCGACGGCGAGACGGTTGTCAAGTGCGAGCCTGTGATCGGGTACCTCCACACCGGCATCGAGAAGAGCTGCGAGGACAAGACCTACCACAAGGTAATCCCGCTCACCGACCGCATAGACTACCTCGCGCCGATGATGAACAACCTGGCGTACGTGTTGGCGGTGGAGAAGCTCATCGGGCTGGAGGTGCCGGCGCGTGCTCAGTGGCTGCGAGTGTTGCTGGCAGAGGCGTCTCGCATAGCCAGCCACCTGGTGTGGTTTGGCACGCACGTTATGGACATCGGCGCGCAGACCGCCTTCCTGTGGGCGTTCCGCGAGCGTGAGATGGTGCTGGACATCTACGAGATGGTGTCCGGCGTGCGGATGATGTCCTCCTACTTCCGCATCGGTGGCGTGATGGCGGACGTTCCCCCCGGCTTCGACGACGTGATCCGCCGCTTCGTTCAGACGATGCACGCCCGCCTGGACGACTACAACGGCCTCCTCACCGAAAACGAGATCTTCCTGGAGCGCACCAAGGGCGTGGGGGTCATAAGCGCGGAGGATGGCATCGCGTTAGGGCTTAGCGGTCCCAGTCTGCGGGGATGCGGCCTGGCGTACGATATCAGGAAGGCGGCGCCTTACAGCAGCTACGAGCTGTTCGACTTCGACATCCCCACGGGCACCGTCGGCGACGTTTACGACAGGTACATGGTGAGGATGCAGGAGATGCGCCAGAGCCTGCGCATCATCCAGCAGGCCATCGATGGCCTCCCTGAAGGTCGATTCCGAGCCAACGCTCCTCCATATACGCCCCCCGACAAAGAGACCATCCACACCAACATGGAGGAGCTCATCTACCACTTCAAGTTCTACTCGCAGGGGTTCCGGGTGCCCCCAGGAGAGGTGTATCAAGCCATAGAAGGCACCAAAGGCGAGTATGGGTGCTACCTGGTGAGCGACGGCAGCTACAAGCCGAGAAGGGTACACATCCGCGCGCCGTCGTTCGCCAACCTGCAGGCTCTGCCCAAGATGGTGGAGGGGCGATTGGTGGCCGACGTGGTGGCCGCAATCGGCAGCATCGATATCGTGCTTGGCGAGGTCGATCGGTAGGAGACGTCACAGGGAAACGATGCCACTTTCAGAGGCTGCACGTAGGGAGTGCGAGGAGATAATCGCGCGGTATCCCAACCGGCGATGCGCCATGCTTCCCGTTCTCTGGGTTATGCAGCGCGAGTACGGCTACATCTCAGAGGAAGCCATGCTTGAGACGGCACGCCTGCTTCGGGTTAGGCCCATCCAGGTGTCGGACGCCGTCTCCTACTACACTATGTTCCACACCAAACCTGTGGGGCGCCACCTCATCGCCGTGTGCGACACGCTCTCGTGCGCCGTCAACGGAGCTTTCTCATTGCTGGATGCCATTGAACGTAAGCTGGGCATAAACCCGGGAGAGACCACCCAAGACGGCATGTTCACCCTCGAACTAGCGGAATGCCTCGGCGCGTGCGCGGATGCCCCCGTTGTGGCCGTGGATTGGTATTACTACTACCGCATGACCGAGGAGAAGCTGGACCGCCTGCTAGATGCCCTTCGCAAGGGCGAGGAGCCACAACAGGAGCGGCGTGACTATCGCTTGTGGCTGGCCCCACGGCCCTCCAATGGATGAACGCTTAGCCATGCCTGACCTGGGACCGAGGATCTACAAGTACATAGACGACGCCAACCAGCACCACATTGAGACCTACATCGCTCACGGCGGGTACGAGGCGCTTCGCAAGGCGCTCAGCATGACCAGGGACGAGCTGCTTGCCGAGGTGACCGAGGCCAACATCCGCGGCCGGGGCGGGGCGGGCTTTCCCCTCGCGCGCAAGTGGAGCACCATCCCCAAGGGCGCCACCACCATCTACCTGGCCTGCAACGCCGATGAGAGCGAGCCTGGCACCTGCAAAGACCGCGAGATCCTAGAGAACGACCCGCACCAGCTGGTTGAAGCCATCGCAATCTACGCCTACTGCGTTGGCATCAAGCAGGCGTACATCTACATCAGAGGCGAGTACCGCCTTGCCGCCGAGAGGTTGACGAAGGCCATACAAGAGGCGAGGCAACACGGATTCCTTGGGAAGAGCATACTGGGCCGCGAAGGGTTTGACCTCGATCTGTGGGTCCACCGCGGCGCAGGCGCGTACGAGGCCGGCGAAGAGACGGCTCTGCTTGACTCACTGGAGGGAAAGCGCGCCCAACCAAGGTTGCGGCCTCCGTACTACCCCACCGTGATGGGGCTCCTCAACAAGCCCACGCCCGTGAACAACGTGGAGACCATAGTCAACCTCATCCAGGTTGTGAAGCTTGGGGGAGCTGGCTACAAGGCGGAAGGCACCGCCACCAGCCCGGGCACCAAGCTTTACTGCATAAGCGGCTGCGTGCAGCGCCCGGGCGTGTACGAGACTTCGTTCAACGTGACCCTGAGGGACCTCATCTACAACTACGCTGGCGGCTTGCGGGATGGGCGCACGCTGAAGGCCGTGATCCCTGGCGGCGCGTCCGTGCCCTGGCTCACCCCGGAGCAGATCGACGTTGTGATGGACTTCGATTCCCTGAGGGCCGTCAAGACCGACCTGGGTTCGGCGGGCTGCATGGTGCTGGATGACACGGTTTGCGCCGTGGGAGCCGCTCTGAACCTGGTGCATTTCTTTGCCCATGAAAGCTGCGGCAAGTGCACGCCATGCCGAGAGGGCACCCGCTGGATGGAGCAGATCCTGTGGCGCATAGAGCATGGCGAGGGGTACCCCGGGGATGTGGATCTGCTTCTGGATGTGGCTGGAAACATAGGCGGGCGCTCGTTCTGCCTACTGGGAGACTCCTCGGCGGTGCCGGTCCAGAGCAGCATCGCGCTGTTCCGAGAGGAGTACGTGCGGCATATCGTGGAGCATAGGTGCCCGGTGCGCGGCGGGCACCCGCTATCGAGCAGCAGGCGGCCGCACTAACGCGCGGCCTGAGACGCCAAATGGCCAAGATTACTGTAAACGGCAACGAGCTTGAGGTCCCGGACGGCACCGTTCTGCTGGAGGCGTGTCGTCAGGCCGGGATTGAGATACCGAACTTCTGCTACTACCCCAAGCTGACTCTGCTTGGCGCCTGCCGAATGTGCTTGGTTGAGATCGAGAAGATGCCCAAGCCGCAGACCGCCTGCACAACCATTGTGCGCGACGGCATGGTGGTGAGGACGGATACCCCGGCCGTTGAGAAGATGCGCAGCGCCCAGCTGGAGTTCATCCTGCTCAACCACTCGCTCACGTGTCCCACCTGCGATGCTGGCGGCGAGTGCGAGCTGCAGGACAACACCCTTGCCTATCGCGCCGGCCACTCTCGATTGGCGGATGCCAAGATCAACCGCAACGTCACCAGCTTGGGGCCATTCATCGACAAGAACATGGAGCGCTGTCTGTGGTGTGCCAGGTGCGTTCGCTACTGCGACGAGATCATGGGCGTTAAGGCGCTTGGCATGCACTACCGCGGCGCTCGCATGGAGATCGCCAGCTTCCTGGACCAGCCGCTCGATTGCGTTTTGTGCGGCAACTGCGTGGAAGTCTGCCCGGTGGGCGCGCTAACCAGCAACCTCTTCGATTACAAAGCCAGGCCTTGGGAGCGGGTGCAGAGCAGAACCATCTGTACCTACTGCGGTGACGGCTGCTCCATGACGATGGAGGTGAAGGAGAACCGCATCTTCCGCACGCGGGCCTTCCTTGAGAGCGGCATCCTCATCAGCGACTACCGCGGCGTCAACGACGAGTTTCTGTGCGTTCGCGGGCGGTTCGGCTACCAGTTCCTCAACCATCCCGACAGGCTGAGAACACCGCTCGTCCGGAAAGACGGCGAACTGCGGGATGCCAGTTGGGATGAAGCGATCGCCGCCGTTGCCGCCGGGCTGAAGGAAGCCCTCGGCTCCGGGCCAGACGCCGTGGGTTTCATCGGCTCCGAGAGGTGCACCAACGAGGCGGACTACCTGTTTGGCAAGCTGGCCCGCGCCGTCGTCGGCACGAATAACGTGGACGCACGGGTTGGCTACAAGAACCCGCCCCCTGTGCGGCCGCTGGCCAACTCCACGCCCACGCTCCGCGGGCTGAGGAACGCTCCGGCAGTCCTCGTGATAGGAGCCAACCCGTCCGACGAGAACCCGCTCACCGAGACGGAGATTCGGATGTGTGTGCGCCGCAACCAGGGAAGGCTGGCCGTGGCCGATTCGCGCTACAGCCTCCTTGTGGAAGATGCGCAACAGTTCCTGCGATGCAAGCCGGGCACGGAGGCAGCAATGGCGGCCGGGCTGATGCGCGCCATGTTCGATGCTAAGGGCCTGGCGGTTCCGGATTCGCTGGCCGGCGCCATATCCCGATGGGACGGCGCAGCGACGGAGGCTGCCACGGGCGTTGCTGCGGCGGAGATCGCAGCCGCGGCCGCCGACCTAGCCCAAGCCGCCCATGTGCAGATACTGTACGGCTCCGCCCTGCTCTGCTCCCCCGGCGCGGATGCGGCGGTCCGCGCTATCTATGCTGCCGCCAGTGCGCTGGGCTGGCCGGCTCCGCTTGAGCTTGTGCCCTTCAACAACAGCCGCGGCGCGCTGGATATGGGCTTGGCTCCGGATCTTCTGCCTGGGTATCTCAACGTTGCGGACGCAGACTCGCGCAGTCAGGTTGGCGGTGCTTGGGCCGCAAGCCTGCCCGCACAGCCCGGCATGAGCACGCGCCAAATGCTGGAGGCCGCCGCCCAGGGTCGCATCAAGGCCCTCTATGTGATGGGCTCCAACCCGGCAGTTGCATTCCCAGACGGGCGGCTTGTGAGCGAGGCCCTGGAGAAGGTGGGGTTCCTGGTGGTACAAGATCTGTTCCTGTCGGAGACGGCCAGGCACGCAGACGTTGTGCTGCCAGCGTGCGCCTTCGCTGAGCAGGACGGCACGTACACCAACATTGAGGGGCGGGTGCAGCGCACCTTCAAAGCTATGGACCCGCCCGGCGAGGCGTGGCCGGATACGGTGATCATCTCGCACGTGGCGCGTGCTCTGGGGGCGGACTGGAACGTGGGTCGCCCGGAGCCGGTGCTCGCCGAGATCGCCTCCGTGTGCCCCATCTACGCCGGCATCACCGCGGATCTGCTTCATGGAGAGGGCATCGCGTGGCCGGGTGCGAACGGCGCGCCCCTTGCGGTGCATGGCCCCATCCCGCCGGTTCAGCCTCCGGCGCCCAGCGCACCTGCGGAGTACCCGCTCATCCTCACCACGGGGCAGTTCCTGTTCCACAGCGGAACCCTTTCTACGTGGGCCTCTGGGCTGAGGCTCGCGGCGCCCATCCCGTTCGTGCAGGTGAACGTGGAGGACTCAGAGCCGCTGGGCCTGGCGGACGGCGATATGGCGGTGGTGGAATCGCCGCGGGGCCGGTTGGAGCTGACTGTGAAGGTGACGGACAAGGTCGCGCCAGGGTCGGTGTTCGTGCCCATCAACTTCCCGGAGGCGCGGGCGAACGAGCTGATGGACTGCAACGCGCCGGTGGACTACGTGCGAATAGCCAAGAAGCTGTAGAGGAGAGCAGAACAGCGCCATGGATTACTGGGCCCTCCTGGATTCGCTCGTGAAGATGGTCATTGTGCTGGCATTCGTGATGCTGGCCGTGCCGATGCTCATCTGGATGGAGCGAAAGGTGCTTGCTGACATCCAGGCCCGGCTGGGTCCCAACCGGGTGGGCCCGTACGGGATTATACAGAGCTTTGCGGATGGCATCAAGCTGTTCTTCAAAGAAGACGTGGTACCGAGTCGCGTGGACAAGGTGGTGTATGTCCTTGCGCCTGCCATCTCGATGACCTGTGCGTTGGCCATCTACGCGGTGATTCCGTTTGGGGTTTTCCGGCCGAGGGCGGGCACCGCGGTGGCTCCCAACGTCAACGTGGCGCTTCTGTTCGTGTTCGCCACCATGTCGATGGCGGTGTACGGAATCGTGCTGGCCGGGTGGGCGTCCAACAGCAAATACTCGCTGCTGGGCGGGCTTCGGTCGTCGGCGCAGATGATCAGCTACGAGCTCGCGCTGGGCCTGTCCGTCATCGGCGTGCTGATGATCTCCGGCTCGCTCAACATCGTGGATATCGTACAGGCTCAGCAGAAGAGCGTATGGTACGTGTTTCTACAGCCGTTGGGCTTCATCCTGTACATGGTTGCAGCGTTTGCCGAAACCAATAGGGTGCCGTTCGACCTGCCGGAGGCGGAGACGGAGCTTGTGGCGGGCTACCACACCGAGTACAGCAGCATGAAGTTCGCGCTGTTCTTTATGGGTGAATACGCGTTCGTGCTTGCACACGCGGCGCTGGTGACGTGCCTGTTTCTAGGAGGATGGTCCGGGCCGCTCCTTCCCGGCATCGTGTGGTACCTGATCAAGGTTACTGCTGTGATCTACTTCTTCATGTGGGTGCGGGGTACGCTTCCCCGATTTCGGTACGACCAGCTGATGAACCTCGGCTGGAAGGTCATGCTCCCTTTGGGGCTGGCGAACGTGTTCCTTACTGGCGTGGGCTTGGTGCTGTGGCAGGCGATAAGAGGCTAAGCCCTCAGTCACGGGCGGGGAGTGGGCTGGACCGTGGCCCGTATTGTCGAAAACCGCTGGCGGCGGCGGGGGTGCTTGTCGTTCGAACGATCGACCCTCTGCCGCGCAGCAAGGGGACTCTGTAGTGATGAGCAACCTGGATACGGTGTGGGGCGCCATAAAGGGGCTTGGCATCACCATCAGGCATGTGTTCAAAGAGCCCCGCGTAACGGTGCAGTACCCGGAGGAGCGCAAGCCTCACTCCCCGCGTCATCGGGGCGTGCACGAGCAGCGCCTTACCCCCGATGGGCGGCAGCTGTGCGTGGGGTGCTCACTGTGCGCCGCTGCCTGCCCCGCCGACTGCATATACGTGGAGGCCGGGGAGGAAGAGGTGGATTCCGGGCGCTACCTCTCGCCGGAGCGCTTCTCCCGCGTGTACAAGATCAACTACTCGCGGTGCATCTTCTGCGGGTACTGCGTGGAAGCCTGCCCAACATATGCGCTCGGCATGACCGAGATCATGGACGAGTACACCTTCGACAACCGGTGGACCGCCATATTCGACATGGATATGCTTGTAGCCAACTACAAGCGGCGGCTTCGGGCGGAGGGCATTGAGGTGCCAGAGACACTGGAGCCCGCGCCTGCGGGGGAGGCGTCCTGAACGGTGCAGCTACTTGTTTTCGCACTGATGGCGGCGCTGTCCGTGGCCGGAGCGGTGCTGATGGTTACCCGCACCAACCCGGTACACAGCGCGCTCTCCCTCGTCCTCACCTTTGCCAGCGTGGCTGCGTTGTACGTGTTGCTGCGCGCCCCCCTGTTGGCGGTGCTGCAGGTGGCCGTGTACGCCGGCGCCATAATGGTGCTGTTCGTCTTCGTGGTGATGCTGCTCGCCGCGGAACGGAGGTCGCAGACGGCCACGGACCCCCTCATCGCCCTGAGGTGGCCGGCGTACGTGTTCGGCGCGGCGTTTCTGGGGGCCATCTGCTATGCGGTGTGGACAACGCCCGCGCTGGGGCCTGTGGGCAACCTAACCGAGGACGTTGTAACGCGCCACGCCCAGGTGGTGGGTGAAGAGCTGTTCACCACTTACCTGTTGCCGTTTGAGGTGACGTCTATTCTGCTGCTTGCGGCTATGCTTGGCGCCATTGTGTTGGCCAAGAGAAGGTTGGAGTAGTGCATGGTTCCAACACTGCCATACTACCTCACGCTCAGCGCCGTTCTATTCACCATTGGAATGGTGGGGGTGCTGGTGCGCCGCAACGCACTCATTGTGTTCATGTGCATCGAGCTGATGCTCAACGCGGTGAACCTCAGCTTCTTGGCCGTGTCGTGGCACCTGCGAGATATGCAGGGCCAGATGTTTGTGTTCTTCGTGATGGCCGTGGCTGCTGCGGAGGTGGCGGTTGGCCTGGCGATCATCGTCCTCTTCTTCAGATCGCGCGATACCGTCAACGTGGACGACCTGAGCACGATGAAGTGGTAGGGGGCCTGTGGCCTCGCGGTGAGGAGTAGATGCCTGAGTACGCTTGGTTGATACCCGTGCCGCCCTTGGTGGGCGCGCTGGTGAACGGAGTCGTTGGTAAGCGCATCAGCAGAGCCGTGGTGGGCGTCATAGCGTGCGGGGCCGTGGCCGTTGCCTTCCTCATCTCGGTGTGGGCGGTGGGCGGCCTTCTAGCGCTGCCGGAGCACGCGCGGTCGGTGGACACGGTTGTGTACCGCTGGATCCCGGTTGCGCGGTTCAGTCCGGCCATTGGGGTGCTCTTGGACCCGCTGTCCGCGGTGATGGTGCTGGTGGTGTCCGGCGTCAGCTTCCTGATCCACGTGTACTCCATCGGCTACATGCACGACGACCCGGGCTTCTCCCGCTTCTTCACGTGGCTCAACCTGTTCGTAGGCGCCATGCTCACCCTTGTGCTGGCCGACAACTTCGTGCTGATGTACCTTGGGTGGGAAATGGTTGGCCTGTGCTCGTACCTGCTCATCAGCTTCTGGTTTGAGCGGCCATCCGCAGCTGCAGCTGGCAAGAAGGCGTTCATCGTCAACAGGGTGGGGGACTTCGGTTTCGCCCTGGGCATCATGCTGATCTTCGCACACTTCGGGAGCGTGGCGTTTGCAGACGTGTTTCCGAAGGCCACCATGCTGGCGCCCGGGGTTGCAACGGCGATCACGTTGCTGTTGTTTCTGGGCGCAACGGGCAAATCCGCCCAGATCCCGCTGTACGTGTGGTTGCCAGACGCCATGGAGGGCCCAACGCCGGTGTCGGCCCTCATCCACGCGGCCACCATGGTTACGGCCGGCGTGTACATGGTGGCGCGATGCCATGCCCTTTACGCCATGTCGCCGTTCAGCTCCGCCGTGGTGGCCTGGATCGGCGCGATTACGGCTCTGTTCGCGGCCACCATCGCCATGGCGCAGTTCGACATAAAGCGGGTGCTCGCGTACTCAACCATCAGTCAGCTTGGCTACATGTTCATGGCGGTGGGGGTGGGGGCGTACACGGCCGGCATCTTCCACCTGATGACCCACGCGTTTTTCAAGGCCCTCATGTTTCTCGGCGCTGGCAGCGTAATGCACGCGCTCGCTGGCGAGGTGGACATGCGCCGCCTGGGAGGCCTTGCTCGCAGGCTGCCGGTTACGCACTGGACCTTCCTCATGGGCGTTCTAGCCATATCTGGCGCGCCGCTCTTCTCTGGCTTCTTCAGCAAGGATGAGATTCTGTGGCGGGCCTGGAGCATGCCTGGCGGAAGCCGCGCGCTGTGGTTCGTGGGGTGGCTCACTGCTGGAGTCACGGCGTTCTACATGTTCCGCCTGTTCTACCGCACGTTCCACGGCCGGTCGGACACCCCCGAGGAGCTGCTGCATCACGCCCACGAGTCGCCGCCTAGCATGGCGTGGCCGCTGCGCATACTCGCGCTGCTGGCAGTGGTTGGCGGCTGGATAGGGCTGCCAGCGGCGTTCCGGGCCGTTGTGCCGGCACCAGATACGTTTGGCCGATTCCTGGACCCAGTCTTTGCGGATGCTGCTAGGGCCCACGTTGGCGCTGCGGAGGGGCCAACGTCCAAAGAGTGGCTCTTCATGGGCCTTTCCGTGCTGATGGCGCTGGCGGGCTGGTACGTTGCCCACGCAATGTACTACGCCGACCCAGAGCGACGTCGGGAGCAGGCGCTGGAGGAGCGGGGCGGGCCGGTATACACGCTTCTGAAGAACAAATACTACGTGGACGAGGCCTACCAGGCGCTGTTTGTGAGGCCGGGGCAACGGTTGGCCTACGGGCTGGCGGACGTGTTCGACGTGTTTGTGGTTGACGGCATCGTCAACCTGACCGCTGCCGGCGTGGCGATGATGGGCGAGGTGTGGCGCTACCTGCAGACAGGCTACGTCAGATGGTACGCCTGGTCGTTGGTGGTGGGCGCGTCTGTGCTGGTATGGTATCTGGCAATCAGGTAGGCGAAAGGGCGGTGGAGCAAAGCTAATGGCATACGGCGTTACCCAGGCACACGGGCTGCTCGCCAGAGTCCCCATACTCACGATCATCGTATTCCTTCCGTTGGCCGGAGCCGTGTTGGTTGCTCTGCTGGACCGGGACAAGCTGACCAACCTCCGCGTTGTTGCACTTGCCACCGCCGTTCTGGACTTCCTGCTGAGCATTCCGCTCTTCTATGCCGTCAACCCGTTCGCGAGGGCCGATTTCCAGGAGCGATATCAGTGGATCCCATCCCTGGGGGTGAGTTACCACCTTGGCGCGGACGGCGTAAGCGTGGTGATGATCGCCCTAACCACGCTCTTGGTGGCGGTGAGCGTGCTTGCATCCTTCAGCATACAGCACAGAGTGAAGGAGTACATGGTTCTGATGCTGGCGCTGGAGACCGGCATGCTCGGCGTCTTCGTGGCGATGGACCTGTTCCTCTTCTACATCTTCTGGGAGGCTATGCTGATTCCCATGGCCTTCCTGATAGGGGTGTGGGGGGGCGCCAACCGGATATACGCTGCCGTCAAGTTCATCATATACACCATGGTGGGCAGCTTGCTGATGCTCGTCGGCATCCTGGTGCTCTACGTCATGCACCGGAACGCTGCTGGCGTGCCGAGCACCGATTTGGTTGACCTGCAGAGGCTGGCCATACCGCTGCGCCCTCAGATGTGGCTGTTCTTCGCGTTCTTCCTGGCCTTCGCCATCAAGGTGCCGATGTTTCCGTTCCATACGTGGCTGCCAGATGCCCACACAGAGGCGCCCACCGCGGGCAGCGTGTTGCTGGCTGGCGTGCTGCTGAAGATGGGGACGTACGGCTTCTATCGGTTGGCGGTGCCTCTGTTCCCCGAGGCTGCCAGAGCCTATCTACCTTGGATCGTGGTGCTGGCCATCATCGGCATCATATACGGCGCGTTAGTGGCGTTGCCACAGCGTGATGTGAAGAAGCTGGTGGCCTACTCCAGCGTGAGCCATTTGGGCTTCGCGATGCTCGGCCTTTATATGATGAACCCGCAGGGGGTGACCGGCAGCGTGCTCCAGTGGGTGAACCACGGGCTGAGCACAGGGGCTCTCTTCCTCTTGGTGGGCGTCATCTACGAGCGCAGGCATACCCGCGAGATCGAGGAGTTCGGTGGCCTATCCGCCGTCATGCCTGGCTACGCAGCTATCTTCACCATTGCAATGCTCGCGTCCATTGGGCTGCCGGGGCTGAACGGCTTTGTGAGCGAGTTCCTGGTGCTGCTGGGGGCGTTTCTGCGACATGCGGCGTGGGGTGCCCTAGGTGCCGTGGGCATCGTTCTAGGCGCCATCTACATGCTGTGGATGTACCAGCGCGTGATGCACGGGCCCATAACCCACGACGAGAACAAGGCGCTCGCCGATATGTCGGGCCGGGAATGGGCCACGCTTCTGCCCTTGGTGATCCTGATGTTCGCAGTAGGCCTGTACCCCCGGCCCATCATCGACCGCATCGAGCCGTCCGCGCAAGCGCTGATTCAGCGAGCCAACACCGTGCGCCCGCTGGGATCCGCGCCTGCGCTGTTGCCAGAGCAACAGGCAGAGCTCACCACGCGCTAGTGGGCCGGGCCGCCCTCAGGGCGCCCTGCGCGCACCGAAAGGCGATGGCCGCGTGGCGCCCAAGCTCAGCATCGGCAGTATGTCCTTCGCGACGCCAGCGTCGTAGTTGAACAGCACGAACCCCTTGGCGCCGCACTTGCGGGCCGTCTCAATCTGGTCGGCTACCGCAAGCGGGGTCAGGCGCTCAGGGCTGGTGGCGCCGATGCCCGGATAGAGCGGGACGCGACTGTCGACAAACCGCAGCTGGCGGGTCACCATGGCCTCCAAATGGTCTGCGTACTCCGTGTAGTCCATGGGGCACACGAAGTCGAGATAGCCGTTGCGGATCCACTGCAGCCAGTCCTGCCCCACCGAATCCCGGCAATTCGGGTAGTCAGGAAACACGGCGGCTGACACCTGAATGCCAGGCCTGATGCGCCTGGCTTCTTGGCTGACATCCGCAACCAGGCGGGTTATCTGCTCACAGCGCCACTCTTTGAACTCCCTCGAGCGCGGGCCGGAGATCACGTCGTCAGGCCAGTGCTCCGCCTTGACGCCAGTGGCGTCCTCAAACTGTTGGCGGCACCTGTGGCAATAGCAAGAATCGCCGTCCGGGCAGCGTATGTAGTCGAAATGGATGCCGTCCACGGCGTAGTTACGGACCACCTCCAGCATCGACTCGCGCTCCATGCGCTGGTTTTCAGGGCTGGATGGACAGAGCCAATCGACCGGTTGACCGCGGCGGTCCACTTGGGTCCTGCCTTCGGCGCGCATTCGCTCGATGAACTCCTTGGGCGCGGTCAGCAGATTCCAGTTCACCTTCCACACGTACACCTTGAGGCCATACTTCTTGGCGGCCGCGACGCACTGTGCGATCTGGTCTCCGCGTGTGGCCACCTCTGGCGCCACGGGAAGCACGGCGCTCTTGTAGTAGGCAATGCCGCCCCACAGCATGTTCGGCAGTATGGCGGTGAAGCCGTGGGCCGCGAGCGTGCGGCACGCCTTGTCCCAATCCCATCCCTCGATGCCGAAGGCAGAGTGGCACCACACGGCCCGAAACTCGCCCTTGCGGGGCTGGATCGACCTCAGCACGGCGCGGGAAAGGAGCTGGTTCGCCTGTGTGGCAGATGCGAGGGCCTCCGGCCACCTCCGCGCCGACACCTGGCGTCTGGCGGCAACCCGAAGCTGGCGTGCGCGCTCGAGGTCCTGCAGCGCAGCCCTGCCGCCCGCCCCCTTGCGCGCGGCAAGCCTCACCCGGTTCGCGGCCGCGTCGAAGGTGGGGAGCCGTGGCGACAGGCGTCCGACGTCGTCAACCGCGCGGGAGGCCGCGGCTGGCCAAACAGAGGGGTCCAGGGCGCCGAGCATCGCCAGGAGCATGGCTGCCTTTCGGTCTGGGTCATCGCCAAGCAGCACGTGAGAGATGAAGTAGCCGGCTGCGGCGCGAGTGATGGCTGGTTCGTCCGTTGATCGCCCGTTCGCGTCGTACCACACAGCCACGGTCTGCGCCTTGCCCGGAACCGGCCTCACCACGCTGATGTTCCACGATGCTTGGAGCACCTCGCGGGGGCAACCGACGGGCGTCCGCCCAACCCACCGAATGCGGGCGTACTGGCCGGGGTGGTCCTGGACGCTATGGCGCACGTACTGGATGCCGAGGATATCCGCCATGCGTTGCTGCACGGTATAGCAGGCGATGATCCTACCGCCGGCGGCCACGAAGCTTGCCACCTGAGCGGCCTCCGCGTCGTCGATGTCTGGGTTGTACGGGAAGATGGCGATCCGGCGGCCGCGGAGTCCCCCCGCCTGCACGTCGCGCCCGTCGATGGCGCCGTGCTCCAAGCCGAAGCGCGACAGCATGCGGTCCATGGTGCGGGCGAACTCGCGAACGGATGCGGCTTCCGGATGGTTGGGTGGTAGCAGGGCATCGCCAGTTACCACCACTAGGCCGTCCACGATGCCGCTGATCCCACGGACAGTCAGCGTAGCATCCACGTCGTCGCCGCGCCAGGGAGAGATGCGGATGGTGTCCACGTGGTCCCAGCCCGCCGGAGCGCCCTCCGGGATGAACTCGGCGCGGGAAAGCGTGATGGTTTGCCACGTGCGGGAGGAGAGGGGGAAGTTGGCGCCGTACCAGCCGTTGCCGCTATGGAAGTAGATGGTGCAGAAGCCCACGGCGCCGGGGTTGGTGGCACGCATCTGGAGGCGAAACCTGTCGCAGGCGCTCAGATCCAGGCTGAGCTTGCGATCCCAAGCCACCCTTTCCATCTTCTGGCTGAACGGGCAAGGGAGGATGACGCCACCGTTCGGGTCGGCGCGCACCTGCGGGGAGGGCACTCCGGGCGCCCAAGCTGCCTGAGCCGATGCATCACCGGCGTAGACGCATGAGTCGATGGTGACGACGCGGGGCGTTGACGCGACTGCACATGCCCACTGGAGCGTGGCGCACAACGCGAGGACGAGAGCTGCGACCTTCACTGCCTATCTCCACGTTCGGGCTAACGTCAGCAGTGATAGGTTCAGCATTGGGCCGGTGTGTACCTCTAGCAGCAGGAATGCCTCAACACTCCCGCCAACGCCCGCGCCTGCTCCGCTAGGGTCGCTTAGCCTGTGTGGTGGGAAGGAGGATGGTTTGCTCCTCCGCGTGATAGGAGCTGCGGACCAACGGCCCCGCCTCAACGTGTCTGAACCCCATCTCCATGCCGGCCTCCTTCAGGCTGGCGAACTCTTCGGGCGTCCAGAATCGCTCAACCGGCAGGTGCATCCGAGTTGGCTGAAGGTACTGCCCCACTGTTAGGATGTCGACGTCGTTGGCCACCAGGTCGCGCATCACTTGCAGAACCTCGTCGTACTCCTCGCCCAAGCCCACCATCAGGCCGGACTTGGTGAGCGAGTCCGGGCGCAGCTCCTTGGCCCGCCTGAGTACCTCCAGTGACCTCGGGTACTTGGCCTGGGGCCGCACGCGGGGGTAGAGGCGCGGCACAGTCTCCACGTTGTGGTTGAGGATGTCCGGCGCAGCCGACATCACCGCCGCCAGGGCATCTGGATCGCCGCGGAAGTCGGGGATGAGCACCTCGATGGTGACGTTGGGCCTTCGCTCTCGGATGGCGAGTATGGTGCGGCGGAAGATATCGGCGCCGCCGTCCTTCAGCTCGTCGCGGTTCACGGAGGTGATGACGGCGTGATGGATGTGCATCTGGCACACGGCCTCCGCTACGCGTTCGGGCTCACTCTCGTCTAGCTCGGTAGGGCGCCCGGTTTTGACCGCGCAGAATCCGCAGCTTCTGGTGCAGATGTCGCCGAGAATCATGAAGGTGGCGGTTCCGCGCTCCCAACACTCGCCTATGTTGGGGCACTTAGCGCTCTCGCAGACGGTGTGCAAGCGCTGGCGGCGGACCAAGCCGATGAGCTCACGGTAGTTCGGCCCGCCGGGCGCCCTCACCTTGAGCCATTGGGGCTTGGGCTTGCGCTCTCCGCCGTCGGACTTTCCGACACGGAACGGCTCAGCGCTGGGGGTTATCTGGATGAGGTTGTCAGACATTCAGTACTACTGCCTTTCTGGGATTGGTGAACTATGGGTGTCACGCCAGCGCGCACCGGCGCGGGTGCAGATAGCTCAGATACCGCTTGCATAGTACGCATCTGTGCCGCATCGGGTGCATCAACGCGTTCTTGCGCATACGCCACCGTACACCGCCAGGACATCGTCGCGGCTACACAGCAGCGCTGTGACACCGCGTATCTCTGGAGCATAGCTGCAACCGCCCTGCCCTGATCGGTTGCGGTGCAGCCCCTCCCGCCACTCTGTGTGTACCTTGTTTGGAAGCCGCGGGGGCCAAGCTCCATGCCATGTCCGCCGCAGTAATGGCAGCCACTCATCGCCCACTGGATTCGAGGAACAGGGGCGTGGCATCGAGCTGAATCCTCGCAGCGCCATCGGCAACGGTGATCGTCTCCGCCCGCCGAGTTGCCGGCCCAATGGGCGTGCCAACAAGCGTGTAGCTTCCGTTGGCAACCGGGACTCTCGCCATGGCCTTCGGTTGCGCGTCCCACGGCAGGTACCGTTTTCCATCGTCATACCACATGCAGTAGACGCGCCTGCTTCCTACGTGGAACTCGTAGGCGTACACGCCCGGCCCGGCCTCCAAGCGGCGCACCGCGGCAAAGCCCCCGAGCTTCTGCGAAACCAGAGCCAGAGCCTGATACGCTGGACGTGGCTTGCCGGGTCTGGGAGGTATGCCTTGGGTGTCCATCATGCCCTGGAAGGCGGCCGTGCCGGTGATGCCCGGTACCAGCGCAAAGATGCCCCAGTCTGAAAGGTTCCCAATGTTGATGCCGGCCAGCCCCTCTGCCATCGCCAGAACGGTCTTCTTCACCAGCCCCCGGGCCTGCTCCGCCCGAAACCATTGCATGGCCGTATCATGCTCGGGGTCCTGCGTATTGGCCATGGCCTTCAGAGTCCTATCGATCGCGGGCTTCTGTTTCTGCGTGTAGGGTGGAACTGGTATCCCCCAGAACACCAGCGGGGAGGCCGTGTAGTTCACATCCCCCACCCAGATCGGCTTCTGGTATCCGTTTTCCAGCATCGTTTGCCGCAGAAAACGCGCCATGCCGGTGATCTCGCTCCAGTCGCTCAGCGAATGAAACTCCACAACGTCGAATAGCTCCGGGTGGCGCAGCAAGGCCCGAATGTCGGCGACGTATTGCTGCGATGCCTGCCTTCGAGGCTCGGGGATGGCGGCGAGGATGGCCGGGATATCCTTTGGGTCGGGGTGACCCTCAAAGACGCCTGCAAGGAAGAAGCCCTGTAGGATCACCTTGGCGTTGGGGTTTGCTGCCTTGATGGCCGGGTATGCCACGCGCAGAAGCTCAAGGTACTCATCGAGGGTGCCCTGCCAGAAGCCCGTGCCCCACTCCGCCTCGATCTCGAAGTACTCTACAGGATAGAGCAGACCCGGCGCGTGGTTAGGGCTTTTCGTATCGTATCGCTGAACTAGCGCACGCAGGAACGCCACGTAGTCTGGCAGGTATTGCGACTTTGGGGGCCAGCTTCCACCGCCTATGGCCTTCACCGGCTTGCTCGATGCCCAGCGGTTGAGGCATCGCACATAAAGGTGAAAGTGGCGGAACCCGGCCCGCTGGTACTCGAGGATAAGGCGGTCAGGGTGCGTCCAGTTGTAGGTATGCTTGCCGCGGACCGGTGGGTTCGGCTCTATATCGCCCCACGCGAACCCGGAGCCCATCGCCTTGGCCCACTGGACCCCTGTTCTGGCGTACGCCTCCGCCAGACCCATCGTCATGTATTCCACGCCAAGGGCGAACGGTGGGCGCGAGGTCTGGCCATTAGCCGAGCTTGCGATAGCGGTGGCTGTGAGCAGCGCAACGCATAACCTTAGCCGCACCATGCTTCTGCCCTCCCCAGATGGCGGGACGTTCACGCTGAATTGCAGAGGCCCGCAATACGCCTGATGGCAGCATACTCGGCCTGCCGTGCACAGCCGACTGCGCTAAGTAGGGCTGGGTAGGCTCAGGTCCAGCCTCCAGTGTGGCGCGGTTACCGGGGCATCGGCGCACGACGGTGGCGTTACGCGGCGTCCGTGCACAGTATCCAAGCTGCGCACGATCTACAGACGAGCGGCGGCGAATTCGGCCAGGATCGTGTGCCATTGCCTCTCACCGTCAACCGCCGTTTCGGGAAGAGGCTGACGAGGCGCACCTCACCGTCCTGGCCGCGGCACGCCGCCCGCCGGCAAGCACCCCGGGGTCCCAGTTTGTGGGCCAGCTATCGCCGGCTGTCTCCCGTCAGAGCTTCCGAATCCCTCCTTCCACCTCCGCCGCTCCTTTCGCGTAGAACTCCTCTTCGTCGGGGGCTAGTTCCCGGAGCAGGCGCAGGAACTCGCCCGCGTGTACGCGCTCTTCGTCGGCGATCTCTCTCAGAACCTCAATCGCCAGCTTGTTGTCCGTGGACTCCGCAAGCTGCGTGTACATCTGGATGGCCTCGTACTCCGCGGCGACCATGAATCGAACCGCTCGCACAAGCTCTTCGTGTGTGAGCTTTCTGCCGTGCGCCAGTCCCGAGAACGGCGATGCGAACTCTGGCATTGGTGTACCCTCCTCCGTCGGGTGCGCTGCTGCGCCCGCTTGGCTTCAGACTCCCCCGTACTTGCGCAGCATACGGGAGACGCGCATGGAGCAGAAGCCGGGGCCGCACATGGAGCAATACTCGGCGTCCTTGTAGCATTCGTCAGGCAGCGTTTCGTCGTGCATTCGGCGCGCGGTTTCGGGATCGATGGCGAGCTCGAACTGACGCTCCCATTGAAAGGCGAACCTGGCGCGCGAGAGCTCGTCATCCCAGTTGCGCACGCCTGGGCGGCCGCGGGCTACGTCTGCCGCGTGCGCGGCGATTCTGCACGCGATGAGCCCCTGCCGCACATCCTCGAGGTCGGGCAGACCAAGGTGCTCCTTCGGCGTGACGTAGCACAGCATAGCCGCGCCGTAGTAGCCTGCAAGCGCACCTCCGATGGCGGATGTGATGTGGTCATAGCCGGGCGCCACATCGGTCACCAGAGGGCCCAGGACGTAGAACGGAGCTCCGTGGCAAGCCTCAACCTCTCGACGCACGTTCATCTCGATCTGGTCGATCGGGATGTGGCCCGGCCCCTCGATCATCACCTGGACGTTGCGCTCCCACGCCCTCAGGGTGAGCTGGCCCAGCACCTCGAGCTCCGCGAACTGGGCTTCGTCGCTCGCATCTGCGAGGCAGCCCGGCCGCAGGCCGTCGCCAAGGCTCAGCGAGACGTCGTGCCGGGCGCATATCTCCAGAAGGTCATCGAAGTGGGTGTAGAGGGGGTTCTCCTGGCCATGGACGAGCATCCAGTGGGCGAGGATCGAGCCGCCGCGGCTCACGATGCCGGTTACGCGCTGTCTGGTGAGCGGCAGCACGTCTTTGAGGACGCCCGCGTGCACGGTCATGTAGTCCACGCCCTGCTTGGCCTGCAGCTCAACTATGTCAAGCAGGTCCTGCGCGGACAGCTCCTCCACGCTGCCGACCTCCGCCACGGCCTGGTAGATGGGCACGGTGCCAATGGGGACGCTGCTTTCCTCGATAATGGCGATGCGGATGGCGTTGATATCCCCTCCGGTGCTGAGGTCCATCACCGTATCCGCGCCGTGTTCGATGGCTACTCTGAGCTTGCGCAGCTCTTGCTGTAGGTCTGACGCGGCGGAGGAGCTGCCTATGTTGGCGTTCACCTTACACCTGGCTGCTGCTCCGATCCCGATCGGTTTGAGGTGGGCGTGGTGAACGTTGGCAGGTATGATCATCCGTCCGCTGGCGACCTCGGAGCGGATGAGCTCCGGGTCTAGGTGTTCGGCGTGGGCCACGTGACGCATTTGGTCGGTTATCACGCCGTTTCGAGCCTGGTGCATCTGCGTGACGGTGTTGGCTGGCATCCGCATCACCTCCTTCGGCGGAAGTGCCCGCAGTGGCAAGGCCGGCGCCTGGCTGTGGCTCAGCTCTGAGTGGGCTGGTTACGCTGGCGGAGAACCATGCGGGCAGATGGCATGGACGCGGCTTCTAGGCGTCCTTTGCTGAGCTTCGACGGCCGCCACGGGGCTCCTGCTGGCAAGCGGCGCGGCGGTGCGGTTGGCGCGCCGACAGTCTGCTGGGGCGGCTGGGCGAAGCGCGGCAGGCCTTCGCACCTAGAGCGACTCTATGGCGCTCTTGCCGGTTCTTCGGAGCTTCTCGATGGCTTGGGTCTCGATCTGGCGGACGCGTTCGCGGCTGATCTGGAAGCGGTGTGCCACCTCTTTGAGGGTTAGCGCGGAGCCTCCGTCCAGCCCGAAGCGCAGCTTCAGCACCTCGCGTTCCCGCTGGCTGAGACAGCTGAGCATGGCGTTCACCTCTTCGCGGCGAATGAGGCGACGCATCACGCCCTCCGACCCGGGCGGTTCCGGCGAAGCCACCATGTCGGACAGGACGACGTCGTCTTCGCCGATCGGGGTCTCGAGCGAGATTGGGTCCGACGCGGCGCGAAGCAGCTCCCCCACGCGTCCTTCTGGCACGCCGGTGGCGTCCGCTAGCTCCGATGGGGTTGGCTGACGCCCTAGGTCCTGGTGAAGGCCATCGGCGGCGGCCTCCAGCTTGCGCACTACGCTCAGCACGTCCAGCGGCAGCCGGATGGCGCGGCCTTTCTCGCCGAGGGCTCTGGTGACGCCTTGCCATATCCACCAAGTGGCATATGTGCTGAACCTGTAGCCGCGCCTGTAGTCGAACTTCTCAGCGGCCTGGATGAGGCCGATGCAGCCCTCCTGAATGGCGTCCTCCAGCGGAAGGCGAGGGGATGCGTACCGGATGGCGATGCTCACCACCAGGCGAAGGTTCGCCTCGATGAGCGCCTGCCTTGCGGCCTCGTCTCCCTCTTGGATGCGCCGGCCCAGCTCCAGCTCTTCCTCCAAAGTCAGGAGCTTGCTTTTGCCGGCTTTCCGGAAGAAGCTGCGAACGGAGTTGGGATGCTCGCCCAGCCGCCTGTCGTTCAGGCCGTTGCCGCCGCGTACCGGCGCCGGAGCGCGCCGTCGGCTCTCTCCGCCCTCGGAGGCCGTCGATGCGTCTCTGGGCGTGTCCGTCAAACCGAGCCCTGCCTGCATATTCGCTCCATCGTTCTGCTATCACGGGCGCTTTGTTGGCCACCAGTTCCTGTGGCGCAAGGGGTGTGCCATATCGTAGCCCTTGGTGCGCCAACGCCAGGCTTGCGGTGGACCGTTCTTTAGGGCAGGGGCTGAATGCTGAGGTGCTTGCGTTGGTGTGCCGCCGATAGCCTGGTGCCGCCCCACGGGACCGCAGCTCACCACCTCAAGGAATATACCCAGGCTAGGTGAATTTGCCTCGCGGGCAGCGCTACACTTTGAACATGTCCGACGGTATCCCGCTGTTCAGCCTGGTTGCTACCAGGTTGCTCACGGCACCAAGCTCGCCCGCGGCGTTGTACACCTTGATGACGGTGGGAACCCATACGTCGTCGCCGATCCGCTTAGGCGATTCGAACTCGTAGACCATCTTCAGTTTGCCGGCTCTGTCCAGGTTCTCGCGCCTTACTATCACATGCTTCGCCGGGTCCACCCACAGGATCCGCTTCAAGTTCTCTGTGGGCTCTTTGAACTGCAGCTCGTACACGTAGGTGGTGATTCCCCGCACTTTCTCGGTCCTGAGGTACGTGGAGTTGAAGTCCGCAAGCTGGGCCTTTGTGAGCAGACCGAAGTCCATCAACCCCTGCTTCTGTGCGGGGCTCTTCTTGACGTCCTTGCTTCCTTTGATCATGCCCACTTTCCAGCCCTTGCGATCGCCGTTGAGTATGTAGACGATGCTGAGCGGACCGGCCTTGCCTTCCATGCGCATCATTCCGGGCTCTTTGTACGTTAGATGCATGGTTTTGAGGCGGTATGAGTTGGCGAAATCAGGGCTGACCTTGGTTAGGGCATCTATGTTGGCCTTGGCCACCACAACCGTAGATGTGAGGTCCTTGAGGCCTGGCGGGACTAGCGATTCAATGGGCGGCGCTTGAGCCAACACTGTGGGAACTGCCAGTAGTAGTGACGAGAGAAAGACCAGAATAGCGTATTTACGCATCGGGTGTTCGTCTCCTCCGTTAGGATTCGCGGCCAACACCGCGTTCGCGCAGCCGAACCGTGTGGCGACGCACCGGTTGGAAGGGCTGCAGGAGCGGACTGGGGCGCCCGCCGAGGATGAGCCGGGCATTGGTGGGGCTGTGTGTGGGCGAACACGAACCGGTAGGGCGGCCACACAGCTCGCCGCCCTACCGAACGCGATAGCGCGGCTACTACTACTGAAGATGGGGTTCGATCCTGGAGACGATGGTCTCTTTGGGCAGCACTCCCACCGTCTGCTCCACCGGCTTGCCATCCTTGAACAGCATAAGGGTCGGTATCGACCATATGTTGTACGCCGCGGCTACCTGTTGGTTGTCATCCGTGTTGAGCTTAACAACCTTTAGCTTGCCTATGTAGTCTTTGGCGATCTGGTCAACAGTGGGGGCCAGCATTTTGCACGGACCGCACCAAGGCGCCCAGAAGTCAACCAGCACGGGAATGCTCGACTTGAGCACTTCCTCCTCAAACGTCGCCTCGGTCACGTCCACGGCCTTGCTCATGCGGTTCCTCCTTAAGATGGTGTCTTAACTCACCTCTCCAAGTATACCCCTTGGATGAGAGCGAGGTCAACCAGAGCAACCGATTGATAGCTAGTCGGTGGCCGTGGCTGTGGCTACCGAAGAGTAGACCGCTTCGGCGCGGGATAGGTTACGCGAGGGGCGCCAACGGCCCCGAGCCGAGGCCCGGAGCCGTTGGTTGGAGACGGTGGATGCTAGTAGCCAGATGCCAGCTGACGGTTGGGCACAATGCCCATCTTCTGGAGGGCTTTGGATGCGGCCCAGCGCACGTCTGCGTTGCCGTCGGCGAGGAGAGATTGGAGGGCGGGCACCTCTTTTCGAACAGCGTCCTTGTCTTCCATGTCGCCAAGCGTAAGGGCGGCCCACTTCCGCCTCCAGGCGGACGGGCTCTTCAGCTCTTGCGCGAGCACGGGCGCCGCCCTGGAGCCAATACGAGCCAGCACACGAGATGCGTAGTAGACCGGCGTGAGGTCTTCGCCTTGGGTGCCCATGGCCTCCACCAACGGCCTGAGCACGCTGGGAATGAGCGACGCCTGCTCGGCGGGCATGTTCGCGACGATGGACTGGAGCGAATCGGCCGCCGCACTTGCGATCTCGCCCTCATCCGTGAAGTGTGCCACAAGCACCGGGGTGGCACGCACCGCATCCGGACCGGTGAGCTTACCCAACCCTATCACCGCGGATAGGCGCACCGATGGGTCGGCGTCTTTGGCAGCGGCGAGCAGCACGGGCACGGTCTCCGGGCCACCGATGGAGCCTAGGGCGAGCACGGCGTTGGCGCGTCGCTGGGCGTTCTTATCCTTTGCGGCAACGAGGAGGGCGGGGATAGACGGCTTGCCGATCTTCTGGAGCGCCGCCACCGCTGCTGGCGGAACGTCCGCGTCGTAGTGGCTGAGCAGCTCTATGAGCCTGGGCACGGCTCTGGGATCGCGAAACTCACCGAACGCCGTGATGCATTCGAGCGTCATCTGCGGGTCTTCATAAGACAGCTTCAGAATGGGGAGGGTGGCCCGTGGGTCGGCGATGGCGGTGAGGCTACGGACGACCTGTCGCCTCAAGCCAGGCACTTTGACGTCGTTGATCTGCTCCAGAAGCGCTGGAACGGCGGCGGGGTCGTCGATGCTGCCGAGGAGACTGGCCACGTCAACCGGGAAGCCCTCGTCCTTGGGGATGCGCATCTTGAGGAGTGGTATAAGCGGCTGGAGGGCGGGCTTCTTGATCTTGTCGAGGGCGGCCCACGCCTTGCCACGGCGGTCCCTGTCTCGGAACGCAACCATCAGGCCTGGCACCGCTGGCTCGCCGATGATGCCGAGCGCCTCAACGGCTCCGTCTCGGACGGTATTGCTGGGGTCTCGCAACGCCTCCAGTAGGTCCGGCAACGCTGGCTCGCCGATGGCCCCCAGGTACTGCCAGGTTTTGGTGCGGACCGCCGCTTCGGCATCCTTTACCTTCTGCGATGGATCGCTCGCCTCGCGGTCGACCCCCTTCAACAAGCCGATGAGGGCTTTGATGCACTGCTTCTGCATATCCGGCAGCTTGGCGGCTTCGGCTACCGCATCAACGGCGGCGGTGCGCACTGTAGTGTCGGTGGCGATCACATCCAGGCGCGTGCCGGAGGGGGTCTTGGTCTCGGTGATCTTCATGGGCTGCGCAAGGACGATGTCCACGAGGTGATCGGGGGGCATAAGCCCCTTCACCGCGGCGATCCTAACCGCCGGGTCCTTGCTTTGCATGTCCATGAGCAAGTCGTAGTTATGCCTGGCGCGCATCCACGCTCTGCCGATGAGGAGGACGACTAGCGCCCCGAGAAGGACCAGGACATACCTTGCGTGTCTAGGGTTCATTGCTACCTCCGGCGGACCAGGGCGCCCATTCCGTGGCCCGCCAATGGCCGGGCATGTAGGTTGGTGTGGTCTTCATCCTACGCGGGAGCCATCGAGCATCTTATTCGGCGTTGCTGCGTGGTTACCCTGCTGGACTCCCACTGCCAACACGCGGACATGGAAGGCAAGAGGGCGCGGCCAGACTGGGCGTACTGCTGCTTGCTTCTCGCCGCCCTTGAGCGGTCCGTTTCGGCACTCCCGGCTTACCTGCTTCCTGCCTTCGATAGAGGGTTCGGAAACACGGGGGCGTGACAGTTCCACGTGGGCACTGCTGCTTCTCCTCGCCCGGAAGGAGATTGCGGGCCGCCGCAGAATCGGTACTGCAAGCATGAATCTGCGGCAGCCCGGGAGCCGGCCACAGCCCGGGTGGTCCGCGCGACGCGTTTTCCGGGCTAGTTCGGACGCGCGGCGAGACCTGATTCAGAAGGGAAGGCGAGAATGAAGCACAAGCTCGTGCTTGCAGTGGCCTTCGCGCTGCTGGCTACCGCCGCCTGGGGCGAAGTGAAGAAGGCGGTGTACTACGACCCCACCCAGACCCAAGGTTGGATGGGGATGGATGCTCGTGACCTGATTCACGACTATTTCGTGAGCCAGGGCTACGAGGATCTTGATTCCGCAGGCGTGAAGGCGTGGATGGATGCCCGCATTCAAGACCACATCCCCAGCGTTATCGTGATGTCGCAAGACATCTACCCATCCACCATCGTAGAGGTGGCCAACGGAGCCATCATCTCGAATGCCCCCACAACCCTCCGCAAGTACCTGGATGCTGGCGGAAAGGTTGTGCACATGGCGGACTGGCCCATCTATTACGTCTCCGTTGATGGCGCCAACATCAACCCTGCTGGAGGCGGAGCCACCTTGGTGCTGGGCATGTCCGGCAGCGACTATGGAGACCCCGCCGTTGATACCGAGATAACCGCGGACGGCACCAAGTGGGGCCTCACCCAAACGTGGTCGAGCCAGCGTGCCATCAACCCCGCCAATGCGGACGTGGTGTTGGCCCAGCGTGTGGGCAGCCCCGGCGCCGCTGGCTGGGTCCGCCGCTACGCGCTTCTGCCATCCTCTGGCTTCGTTCGCCTGTGGGACTGTGCCTGCAACAGCGGCAACATCACCGAGGACGTCCTCGCCGACATCCAGCGCGTAGCTGAGTACGGGCTGGACCAAGTTTCGGGCATCGGCACCATCAAGGGGGTGCTGCTGGATCAGAACGGCAAGCCACTGCCCCAGCAGCAGGTTAAGGTGGCCGCCTCGTTCGGCACCGCCACCGCCGTAACCGATGACAACGGCGCCTTCTCGCTGGTTGCTGCCGCCGGAACCTTCAAAGCCAGCGCCACCGGCAAGCTCATCATCAAGAGCGACCCCGTGGACGTCACCGTAACCGCCGGCCAGGTGACCAACATCACCCTCACCGCCGAGGCCACCCAGCCGTTCGTCTATTACATCACCAAGGCCAAGACGCCCATCACCATCGACGGCGTCGCCACCGATGCCGAGTGGGGCGATGCGCAGACCATGGTGCTCAACAAGCCCGAGCAGTTCAGCGGCGGCACCTACCCAGGCCCAGACTTCCTCAGCGGCGTCTTCCGCGTCAAGTTTGACGACCAGTACCTCTACGTCACAGCCGATATCACCGACCAGGTTCCGCGCATCAACGTCCACACCGATGGCTCCATCTGGCAGGGCGATGGCATCGAGACCTACGTCGGCCTTGATGGCTACGACTCAAAGCGGACTTCCTACAACGAGTCCCGCAACTACCAGTGGACCATTGGCGCCGGATCCGAAATCGCGTGGAAGATATTCCGCCCCGTTGCGGGCGACCGGCAGCCGCCCGACATCCCAGACATCCCCGGCAACCTCGTCATCAAGGACCATGGTCCCAGCGAGAAGCCGGGCTACGTCATCGAGGCCCGGATGCCGTGGAGCGGCTTTCCCGACGCCGACCCAACGCTGATCCCGCCCAAGGAGGGCACCCCGGCCTCCATCCAGGCCGCCATCAACGACAACAACGACCCCACCGTCGCGGCCGCCCGTGAGTTCGGCATGATGTTCGAGCCCACCACCGAGGCCTGGCACGACCCGTCCACTTGGGTCCGCGCTCAGTGGGGCGCCGCGCCTGCTCCCAGCGTTGTGAAGGGCGACCTCAGCGGAGATGGCAAGCTCGCCATCAACGACGTCACCCTCGCTCTGCAGATTGCCGTTGGCCTAAGGACCGCCTCCGCCGCGCAGCTGGCCGCAGGCGACCTGGACGGCAACGGCTCCATCAGCATTGCCGAGGTCACCAAGATTCTGAAGGCCGCTGTGGGCTTGGGGACGCTGTAGCTCCTCCGCCCACCCATCTGCTGGCAGAAACGAAGCCCTCGCCGTGGCCGGCGGCGGGGGCTTCATCGCCACAGCCGGCTCAGCCCGCGCTCAGAACCGGACACGCAAGCCGCTCACATGTGGCCTGCGTCATCTGTCTCGTGGTCGCGTGGCCGCCCAGGTCCGGCGTGAGCACACTTCCCTCTGCCAGCACCGAGCTTAGCGCCTCTCGCACCCGCGTGGCTGCAGGCCGCTCGCCGATGTGGTCCAGCATCATCGCAGCGCTGAGGATGCACGCAGTTGGGTTAGCGATGCCCTTGCCCGCGATGTCCGGCGCGCTGCCGTGCACCGCCTCGAACACGGCGCAGTCGTCTCCGATGTTGGCGCCAGGCACCACGCCAAGGCCTCCCACCAGCCCCGCGCACAGATCCGACAGGATGTCGCCGTACAGGTTCTCCATCAGCAGCACGTCGAAGCGGTACGGGTCTCGCACCAGGTTCATGCAAACCGCGTCCACAATCAGCTCTTCGTACTCTATGTCCGGATAGGACCTCCTGGCGCGGCGCACGGACTCCAGAAACAGCCCGTCGGAGACCTTCATGATGTTGGCCTTGTGCACCGCGGTGACCTTGCGCCGTCCGTTCTGCCTCGCGTACCGAAACGCGAAGTGGGCAATGCGCGTGGACGCTTGCTCCGTGATGATCTTGAGGCTCTCCGCCACGCCTGGCACCACAAGGTGCTCGATGCCGGAGTAGAGTCCCTCCGTATTCTCCCTCACCACCACCAGATCGATATCCTGGTAGCGGCTCCTGACGCCAGGGAGGGATCGCACGGGGCGCAAGCACGCGTACAGGTTAAGGCCTTTGCGAAGCGCCACGTTCACGCTGCCGAAGCCCTCACCCACCGGCGTGGTTACCGGCCCCTTAAGCGCCACTCTGTTCACGCGCACTGAGTTCAACACGCTCTCTGGCAGCGGCGTGCCGTACCTGGCGGCCACCTCGCCACCGGCGTCCACTCGCTCCCAACTTATGTCAACTCCCGCGGCCGCCACCACGCTGACAGCCGCATCCGTAACCTCCGGCCCGATCCCGTCTCCAGGTATGAGGGTAGCAGTATGTGCCAAATGCGGTTACCTCCGCTTGTGGTTCCATGCGGGCTGGCAGCCACGAAACGCCATTCTGGTGCCCACAACGGATCTCTGGAATCAACGGCACGCTCGCGCCCGCGGCCAGCCCTTCAGGTTCATTGTACCCACGACCTCGTAGCCCACACCGTCGACGGCAGTGGCCTACAGATTGGCTCAGTTTCAGGGGGGCGCTGTCCTCCAGCCTCGAGCCTTCGAGCGTTCCGTCCTGGGTGCTGAGCGAAAGGGTGCCTCCCGTCTGCCGGTTGCGCTGGCAGGAGGGCGGCGAGTTCGCCCTTGGGCTTACCCACGGTTGTGAGCCGCCCCCATCCGCGCACGCTCTTCCGCCTGTTCTCGGCGAATGGTATAATAGGCTGTTGAACGGGAAAGATGCACCCAATCAGGCACTGGCGTCGGGCAAGAGGTGGGTCATCCGGCAGGTCGATGACCGGCAGGTTGCAGCCCTCGCGGGGGCCCTTCGCGTTTCGCCGGCCACCGCCGCGGTGCTTGTGAGCAGGGGCGTAACCGCTCGAGACGCCGAGAGCTTTCTCAAGCCCAGCTTGCCGCACCTGCACAGCCCGTCACTGCTTCCGGATATCCAGCCGGCTGTGGAGCGCCTTCGGGAGGCCCTTGGCCGGCAAGAGCGCATCCTTGTTCACGGCGACTACGATGTGGACGGTGTTACTGCCACCGCGCTCTTAGTACGCGCCCTCCGTGCCTTGGGGGGCAACGTGTGCCACCATATCCCCCATCGCGTGACCGACGGGTACGACCTGCGCCCGGAGGGAGCCCAGCGCGCCGCTGGCGACGGCGTGGACCTGATCGTCACCGTGGACTGCGGCGCCGTCGCGTGCGAGGCCATCGCCGAGGCACAGCGGCTGGGCGTGGACGTCATCGTGACCGATCATCACCACCCAGGCCCTCAGTTGCCACCAGCCGTTGCCGTGGTCAACCCCGCTCGCCCCGACTCCCAGTACCCGTTTGCTGGGCTTGCCGGCGTGGCGGTCGCGTTCAAGCTGGTCTGCGCCCTTTCGGAGCAGATGGGCATTCAGACCGACAATGTGGCACGGGCGTTCCTGGACCTCGTGGCGCTGGGAACCTGCGCGGATGTCTGTCCTCTTATCGATGAGAACCGCGTGTTGGTGAGGCTGGGCCTGGAGCTTATCCCGTCCAGCAAGAAGCCCGGCATCCAGGCGCTGTTGCAGCAGTCCGGCGTGCGGCGCGACGGTCCCCTTAGGGCTTGGGACGTCGCCTTCATCTTGGGCCCGCGCCTGAACGCCGCCGGACGGGTGGACGACGCCAACGCTGCGCTGAACCTGCTCCTCACAAACGACCCGACGGAGGCGGCCCAGCTCGCAAGGGCGCTGGAGGAGCGCAACAGCCGCCGTCGCGCCGAGCAAGACCGGATTCTGCGCGAGGCCAAGGGCATGGTGGACCGCGCGCTCCGCTCCGATGCCAAGGTGCTGGTGCTTGCCGGGCGTGGGTGGCACACCGGCGTCATCGGCATCGTGGCGGGCCGCCTCGCCGAGCTGTACGGACGGCCCACCGCGGTCATCTCGCTTGATACCGACACCGCGCGTGGTTCGGCCCGAAGCCGTGGCTCTTTCCACCTAATGGAGGCGCTGAATAAGTGCCAAGACCTTTTGGTTAGGTACGGCGGGCACCGTTTGGCCGCGGGATTCGATGTTGAGATGGAGAAGATCCCGGCCCTTGTGGAGCGCCTGGAGCAGATTGGCGCGGAGATGCTAACCGACGGCGACCTTGACGATGGCTTGCTGGTGGACGCAGTGGTGTCGCCCCAGGAGCTTGTGCCACAGCTGTGGCGCGAGGTTGAGGCGATGGAACCGTACGGAGAGGGGAACCCGCCTCCCGTGTTCGCCAGCAGGCTGATGGTGATGGGCGCCAAGCCGTTCGGCCGGCAATCGGAGCACCTGCGGCTCACGCTTCGCGGGGAGGGGCTTCCGGGCGTGCTGGAGGCGGTGGCATGGCGCCGCGGGGCGGCCGCCCAACACCTCAACGTGGGAGATGAGCTGGAGTTCGCGTATAATCTAGATGTCAACCGGTACGCCGGCCGCGAAACTCTGCGGCTGAGCATCGCGGACGCGCGTACGCCGTTAGGAACGAGTGTCGCGGAGCCGCGCGCCCTATACGACCCGTTTGAGCAGGATGGCCGATAGCCTGTTAGCTACCACATCCCAAGTGTACAGCGAGCGCACCGAGCGCCTCGTGGCCCGATACCGCGAGCCGGCCCAGCCTGGTGCCGCGGAGCTCATTCTGCGCGCCTTCGACTTTGCCGCGGATGCGCACGCGGGCCAGCTGCGCGACTCCGGCGAGGCGTTCGTGGAGCATCCGCTGAGGGTGGCGGAGATCTTGGCGGACCTGGAGATGGACGCCGCCACCGTGGCAGCAGGCCTCCTGCACGACGTGGTTGAGGATACCTCCATCACGTTGGAGCGTGTGCGCGCCCTCTTCGGCGAGGAAGTGGCCAGCCTCGTCGATGGCGTCACCAAACTGACGCTGCAGGACCTCGAGGCCCGCTTTGGCACCGACGAGTCGCTGCCAAAGAAGCGCAGCGCCGCCGAAACCCGTCGCCGCGCCGAAAACCTGCGCAAGATCCTCTTGGCCATGGCCAAAGACGTCCGCGTGATGATAATCAAGCTTGCGGACCGGCTGCACAACATGCAGACGATAGGCGCCAAGCCGCAGGAGGCCCAGCGGAAGATCGCCACGGAAACCATGCAGATCTACGCCCCTCTAGCACACCGGCTGGGCATATGGACCCTCAAATGGCAGCTTGAGGATATCGCCTTCAAGGTGCTGCAGCCGGAGCAGTTCGAGATGCTGGCGGAGCAGGTGGCGCGTACCCGCCGCGAGCGTGAGCAAGACGTGCAGGAGGTGATCCGCATCCTCGAGGGCCGCCTGCACGAGGTGGGCATAGACGCCACCATCCAGGGCCGGCCCAAGCACTTGTACAGCATCTATCAGAAGATGCTGCACCAGGAGATCGATTTCAAAGACATATACGACCTAACCGCCATTCGAGTCATAGTGCATACCGTGGCGGAGTGCTACCACGCCTTGGGCATCGTGCACGACCTGTGGGTGCCCATCCCCGGCAAGTTCTCGGATCACATAGCTCACCCCAAGCCGAACATGTATCAGAGCTTGCACACCAAGGTCATCGGCCCGCGCGGAGAGCCGCTGGAGATCCAGATCCGCACGTACGACATGCACAGAACGGCGGACTTCGGCGTGGCCGCCCACTGGCGCTACAAGGAAGGTGGGCGTGGCCTCGACGCGTTCGACCAGAAGCTGGCCTGGCTCCGCCAGCAGATGTTCGACTGGAGCGGCGACTCCCGGGATGCGGGTGAGTTCCTCAGATCTGTCACGGAAGACCTGTTCGCAGAGCAGGTCTTCGCCTTTACACCCAAGGGCGCGGTGATCGACCTGCCGGCAGGCTCCACGCCCGTGGATTTCGCCTATCGTGTCCACAGCCAGATCGGCGACACGTGCGTCGGCGCCAAGGTGAACGGCCGCATCGTTCAGCTGAACCACCGCCTGCAGAACGGCGACATAGTGGAGATCATCCACAGGCCGGGGGCGTCTCCTAGCCTAGATTGGCTGGACTTCGTAAAGAGCAGCCACGCCCGCAGCAAGATAAAGGCGTGGTTCCGCCGCCTTCGCCGCACGGAGAACCAGGCGCGTGGGCGCGAGCTTCTGGAGCGCGAAACCCAGCGCCTTGGCCTTCCGGTTGCCGAAACGCTGAAGGATGAAGAGCTGAAGCGGGTGGCCTCCTACTTCCGCCTGGCGGAGCCGGAAGACCTGATGGCCTCCGTGGGCGCCGGCACCATCTCCGCATCCTCCGTGCTCAACAGGATTAGGGAGGTGACGCCGCCCCAGACGCCTCAGCTGCCGGAGGTGGCCAGCCCTGACAAAGATGGCAAGCTGAACATAGCCCCCGGTGGGGTTGATCAGATCCTAATCCGCAGGTCGCTGTGCTGCTTGCCACTTCCCGGCGACGCGGTGGCTGGCTACATCTCCCGCGGCCGGGGCATGGCCATCCACCGGCAATCGTGCCGCAACCTCGCGGCCTACCGTCAGCGCGAGCCAGACCGCGTCGTTGAGGTTGCGTGGCCCATCGGCGGGCAGGAGGAGTACCACGCCAAGATCAAAGTGGAGGCGGTTGATCACAAAGGCTTGCTCAGCGAGGTGGCGGCCGTCGTGTCCGAAAGCCATATCAACATCAGCGCCGCCAATGTTGTTACCGAACGGAACCACATGGCCACCGTGGACCTCACCGTGGACGTGTCCGACGTGCGGCAGCTGGATGCGCTTATGGTGAGCATCAGCAAGGTTCCGGACGTGATCCGCGTGCAGCGTGAGGGCTCCGGCGAGGGAATGCGAAAGGGCAAGAGCAGGCAGTGAGGGCGGTAATCCAGAGGGCACTGGCGAGCAACGTGTCCGTTGACGGCCGGGTGGTGGGCTCCATCCGGCGCGGCTTTGTGGTGCTGCTTGGCGTGGGGCAGGACGACGGCGAGGCGGAGGCGGCCTTCATGGCAGACAAGATCGCCAACCTGCGCGTTTTCGAGGATGCCGAAGGCAAAATGAACCTCTCGCTGCTGGAAGTGGGCGGCGAGGTGCTGCTCATCTCCCAGTTCACCCTGTACGGCGATTGCCGCAAAGGACGCCGGCCGAGCTTCATCGACGCCGCGCCGCCGGAGAAGGCAGACAGCCTGTACCAACGGGTGGCCGACCTTCTGCGCGAGCGGGGCATCCCGGTGAGCACGGGCGAGTTCGGCGCCCATATGCTCGTCTCAATACAGAACGACGGACCGGTAACTATCCTCGTTGACAGCGCCAAGACCTTCTGATACTATCGGGACGCGGACGGTTAGGACCGGGCCGCATCCGCCCCTGTGGGCCCGATTGTAAGGAGTCCGCATTGGACCTAGCGCGGCTGGAACAGCAGTTCAAGGAGAAAGAGAATCCCACAGCCGAAGAGCGCGTAGAGTACGCCAACGCCTTGGCTCACGCTGGCCGGGTGGAGGATGCGTTGGCCCAGTACAAGCTGGCGGCAAGGCAAAAGGGAAACGACCCAAGCTACAGAACCACCCTCGGCGATGCGTATGTGCTTGCCGGCCAAAACCCCATGGCCATGAAAGAGTACATGGCCGTATTGCGCCGCCAACCCAACCACCCGGACTCCAGGCTTGGCTTGGGAGATGTATACCGCCAGTACGGCCTGCTCAAAGCCGCCATAGGGCAGTACCGCCACGCCGTTCGCAGCCGGCCCAACAACCCGCTGTTCAGATTCAAGCTGGCACAGGCGTACCAGCAGGCCGGCATGGCCGACGATGCCATCTCCGAGATCAACGAGGCGATCCGCTGCTCCCCCCACGAGCCCTTCTACCGCTTCTGGTTGGGCAGCCTGTACCTCTGCAAGGACGATCTGCAGACCGCCGTTCAGCATTTTGAGGCCGCCGTCGCCTGCGACCCCGAAGACGACTACTATCAGGTACGCCTTGGCGTGTTGTACTTCGCCCTGGGCCGCCTGGAAGACGCGCTGGAAACGCTTCGGAACGCCGTCTCTCTGAGGCCGTACCGCGCAACCTACCACGCCCTCCTGGCTGACGTCTACCGCGCCATGGGCCAGACCATTCAAGCTGAAGTGCACTACGAGCGCGCCGGCAACCTGGACGACTACGACCGGGACTACGTCCAGCGCGTTAAGCAGGCCACCCGCATCAGGCACGAGGACCGAGATTAGCTCTTGCACATCGAGACCATAACCGACCCAGACTGGGATCAGAACTGCTACCTGCTGGCGGACGATTCTGGAACCGCCGCCGCCATTGACCCGGGCTTCCAGGCGAAGCGAGTACTGGCGGTGGCCCAAGGTTCGGGGCTCGCCATCCAAGTCATTCTCAACACGCACGGCCACCTGGATCACATAGCTGGAAACTCCGCGTTGGTGCAGGCCGTCTCGGCGCCCATTCTCATCCACCCGGCCGATGCCCCAATGCTCACTGACCCAGCAGCTAACTTCTCCTCTGCCATCCTTGGTCGTCCTGTGGTTAGCCCGCCGGCCGCGGGGTTCCTGGAGGACGGGGTCCCCGTACAGCTGGGCGCCCTCCAGATCATGCCCACTCATGTGCCCGGCCATAGCCCTGGCAGCGTATGCTTGCTGGCTGTGGAGAATGGGCAGCCGCACGCGGTTTTCTCCGGGGACGCCCTGTTCGCCGGCAGCATAGGCAGAACGGACTTCCCCGGCTGCTCTCAGAAACTGCTGCTGCGCTCGATACGAACTAAGCTTCTCACATTGCCGCCGCACTTGCCGGTGTATCCGGGTCACGGACCCTCCACAACCATAGGCCGCGAACGGGATGAGAACCCGTTCCTCGTCGCTTAGCGGGTTGCCATCGGTGCGGTGGCGCTGCAGAGCATGAACAGACCTATGCAGCGGCGCGTGCTCATTGTGGCGGACGACCTCACCGGCGCTGCCGATGCGGCCGTCACCTTTAGGGCTGCCGGGTGGCGGGCGTTCGTGGCGATGGACCCGCACGCCAATACCGCCCGATGGCCGGTTGCCGGGCTTTCAACCGAAAGCAGGTCCCTTGGAGCTCAAGAGGCAGCGGACGCCGTTGGCCTGGCCGTCTTCCTAGCACAGCCTCAGGGGTGCCTTGTGCTCAAGAAGATCGATTCCCTGTTACGAGGCAGCGTTGTGGCGGAGACCACGGCCGCGCTTCAGGCCTCTGGAGCGGAATTGGCGCTGGTGGCGCCGGCCCTTCCCGCTCAGCGGCGCACAACGATGGACGCGCGCGTTTTCGTGGATGGGGCACCCCTTTCCAGCGTGGGCAGGGCGCTGGATCCCCTTGCTCCGCCCCTCAGCGGCGACCTGCGCGCCCTGTTCACGGCGGCTGGCGGCGCCACGTGCCTTCCGCTGGACCTGGTGCGCTGCGGCGCCGATGCCGTAGCCGAGGCGCTTCGCCGCGCATCAACGCCTGTGGTGCTGGCGGACGCGGAGAGCGATTCCGATCTTGACAATCTGGCGCACGGGATGCTGCTCGCGGGCAAGCAAGTTGTGCCGTGTGGCTCCTCTGGACTGGCTGCGGCGCTGGCCAGGGCGTTGCCGCCTCCCGCACCCTTCCAGGCGGCGAATGCTACCATGCGGCTTGCTTGCCACCGCGTGCTGGTGGTGGTTGGCAGCCAATCCGCCGTGGCCGCTGGGCAGGTGGCCCATTTGGAGGGGGCTACCGGAGACGCCGTGCGCATCGATGCCGCCGCGCTTGTGGGCCACACCGATGCCAGCCTAGCCGCCGCCAGAGATGCCGCCATCCACTGCCTTAGGTCGAGGCCCGTTGCCGCCGTAGTGCTGACGGATCTTGCGCACTTGTGCAACGCCAAGGTTCCTGCCCGCGAACTGCGCCGCATGGAGAGCTTGGTAGCAAGCGCCTTGGCTAGGCTAGCGGCGGACGTGGTGCGTGGCGTGGAGGTGCACGGCTTGGTGCTAAGCGGAGGCAGCACGGCCGCGGCGGTGCTTCGCGCCATCGGCGTTTCCGGCCTGGATGTGCAGGGCGAGGTGATGCCGGGGATTCCAGCTTCGCTCGCCGTGGGCGGGAGGTTGGATGGGGCGGTGGTGGTAACGAAAGCCGGGGCCTTTGGAGCTGCCGATGCACTCACATACGCCGCGAGGCACCTTGTGGGGAGCGACGAATGAGGGGGGCGCTGCCGCTGTTGGCAGTTACGCTGGGCGATCCACATGGCGTGGGGCCAGAGGTAGCCCTGAAGGCGCTCACGAGCCTCCGTGTTCGCCGCGCGGCTCGATGCGTTGCGGTTGGCCGGCCGGAGGACCTCGAGGCGGCGGCGTGCGTGTGCGGCATCGCTGTGACGCTACGCGAGGTGACCGCGCAGGCCATCGGTGAGTGGCAGGACGAGGCGATCGCGGTGGTGCCGGCGGGCCAGCCGCCCAAAGGCGCCCGCGCATACGGTACGGTTGCCGCCGCCGCGGGCCAGGCCGCGCTGGAATCGATACGGGCGGCCGTGAACATGGCGATGGCCGGCGTGGTGGCAGGGGTCGTCACCGCGCCTATCAACAAAGAGGCGGTTCGGCTGGCCGGTTGCCCGTATCCCGGCCACACGGAGCTGCTGGCGCACCTGACGGGGGCGTCTACCACGCGCATGATGCTGGTTGCCAAGGGGCTCCGTGTGGTGCACAACAGCACGCACCTGTCCCTCAGGGCTGCCTGCGACGCCGTGACTACAGAGCGGGTTCTCTGCACCATCCGGCTTGCTCACCGGGCGGCCAGGGAGATGGGCATCGCGGAGCCGAGGGTAGGCGTTGCCGGGCTCAACCCACACGCGGGCGAGTCCGGCCTCTTTGGGCTCGAGGAGCAGGAGCAGATTGCCCCGGCGGTGGCCGCCGCGCGGGTGGATGGCATTGACGCCGTGGGGCCCGTTCCGCCAGACACCATTTTCGCACAGGCCCGCGCGGGCGCATACCATGTGGTGGTGGCGATGTACCACGACCAGGGGCACATACCTGTGAAGACGCTCGGCTTTGAGCCCGCCCGCGGTGCGGGTGAGGGGGGACGGCGCTGGTCCGCGGTTGCCGGCGTGAACGTGACGCTGGGGCTTCCCATCATCCGAACATCGGTGGACCACGGTACCGCGTTCGACATAGCAGGCCGGGGAGTGGCGCGGGCCGACTCGATGGTGGACGCAATCCTTCTCGCGGCGGCGATGGCGCGCAGGCGCAAGGCGGCGCTGCCCTAGCGACAGGAACACGCGAGCTAAGGAAGCCAGGAACAGGCCGAGCGAGGCATTGGCCTGATAATGCGGCCACCAGAAGCGCGTTTTCGTGCTTTCTGGCTTCCTTTGTATGGCCGGTTCCTGGATTGCCGCTTTCCCCGTTAGGTTTCGGGATAGGAGAGCCCCTCGACTCCGTGCACTTACTGGCCGAGCAGGCGACGCAGGAGGTGCGCGTGCCACCAGGGTCGAACCTACTCAATAGGCCGTCGGCGCGAGAGCGCGTCGGCCGAAGGGTGGTGAGTCCCACATGAGGTCTTTTGCCAAGGTTGGTGCCAGGGCCGCTCTGGGAGCGTTGGCGGTGGGCATAGCCCTTGCCGCCCCCGTTAGCATCGCGGCGCCAGCCAAGAGCGCCAAAGCCGAGTCGAAGACGGCCCCTAAGGGGGCTTCCGGCCCATGGGCGAGGCCGGCGCCCGTCGTTCTTCCGGGTCCAGCGGGGAGGTTGGCAGCCTTGCGCGCGGCGTCCTCTAGGATGGTTGCCAAACCGGACCCATTCCCGAAGCAGTGGCGATGTGCCGGCGTGGTAAGCATTGCAGACCGGATGTACGCGCTATTGCAGCGGCGCAAGGACTCGCAGGGCGGCTATTACACCGTGGGAGATGTGGTTGACGGCAGGCGCATTGTGAAGGTTACCGAGGCTGGTGCGTGGGTCGCATGGGCTCCAACACCCACGCTGGTGCCGCTGGAGGGCGGTCCCCCTGAGGCACGAAACGCCCGTGGGCGGGATGAAGCACAGCTGGCCTTCGGCATGGCGGACCTGGGCGGCACTGCGCCTGGAGCAGCCGCCACTCCGGATGAGCGCGTGAGCTGGTTCCGAACTCTGGTGGGGCCGGCCAACGACGCCTTAGCCCAGGCGCTGTCGGAGCAGTTCATGCAGGGGGTGCCCAAGGACCAAGCTGCCCGCGATGCCATTCGAGATGCGCTGAACAAGGCTGCCCCTGAGCTGACGGGAAACGGCAAGGAGCTAGCCACGATGGTGCTCAAGAACGTCCTTTCCCAGCTCAGCGCCCCCTCGAAGTGAGCCCAATTGGCACGTTGGTGCTGACCGCTTCACTTCGGAAGGAGTAGCCATGATCCACGGAAGCCGGGTTACCTTGCGGGCCCTCGAGGAGGGTGACCTAGAGCGATGCTGGCAGTGGATCAACGACGCGGAGGTCACGCGGTATCTGGGCATGCTCGGTGTTCCAGTCTCCCTCACCCAAGAGCGCGAGTGGTTGGAGGGAGCGGTTCGGCATCGCGACGGCTACCTCATGGCCATAGTTGCGGAAGACGGCACCCACATCGGCAATATCGGGCTGCACAAGCCGGACTGGGCCAATCGGCATGCCGGCTTGGGCATCATGATCGGGAACAGGGAGTACTGGGGCCGCGGCTACGGCCGAGAGGCCATTCAGCTGCTCCTAGGCTTTGCGTCTGGGGAGCTCGGCCTGAACCTGGTGTGGCTTACGGTGCTAGATTTCAACGCGCGTGCTATCCGATGCTACGAGCGCGTGGGCTTCTCTCACGAGGGACGGCAGCGCCAGCGCGTGTTCCGCGAGGGCGAGCATCATGACCTGCTGCTGATGAGCATCACCAGCGAGGAGTATGAAGCCCGCGCGACGGCTGCTGGCGGGGTGTAGCCGCGCTCCGCTGCTCGCCGGAGGGGTGAAAGATGGCGTCACCAACCAACGGAGCTGTGCGCTTGCGCCCCATGGGGCTGCGCGACATCCTGGACGAATCGCTGGATCTGTACCGGAGCAACTTCGGGTTGTACACGGGCATAGCGTTCGCCGGCCTCGTACCCGCAACAGCGGTGATGTCCATCTTCATGGCCCCTGCCATCACCATCCTGAACGCAGCCGCTGGCACGGACGTCAGCCAACTGCCGCCAACCTCCATTGCCGCCATCAGCCTCCTGTTTATGGGGGCTGCGTGGACCTACGGCCTGCTTCTGCTTCCGTTCATCACTGGTGCACAGGCGCTCGCAAGCTCCGAGCGGTATCTGGGGAGAGCCAGCGGGGTGCGGGCGGCGTACGGCCCCGTGTTGAGGCGCTTCTTCCCATTCCTCGCCACCTCCATTTTGGCGGCGCTGCCCAGCGCCCTCTCGAACGTGGCCGGCACCGTGATCGCGGCCATCCTCGACAGGGCGTCATCGGGGTTGGGGCCGCTGTTCGTGGTTGCGTCGTTTGTGGCGGCAGCGTGGTTCACGGTCAAGCTCTCGCTAACGCCGCTGGCATTCGTCATCGAGGATGCGAGGTACGTCCGCTGCCTTAGGCGAAGCTGGGAGCTCGTTACCGGGCACTTCTGGCGAACGCTGGCAGTGTTGCTGGCCGCCGGAATCCTCATTGGAATTGGCGTGGTGGCGTGCTTGGTGGTTGCGATGGTCGTTGCTGCGGTAGTCGCGGCCATCACCCGCAATGCTGGCGCCGCTACCAGCATCATGTTCGCCCTCGCGTTCGCGGCCTACGCGGTTTTCCAACCGATCCAGATGGTGGCAATGACGTTGTTGTACTACGACCTCCGCATTCGCAAGGAGGGGTTTGATCTGCAGATGCTGGCTGCCGAGCTCGGCCGCAAGGTCGAGCCCGAGCCCGCGCTGCCCCCGATGGGCGGGATCGACGCGGACGTTCAGAGCCCCGGCCGGTGGGGAGAGCCTCCGGATACGTAGGTGCGAACAGCCCATCCCCAGTCATCGCCAGCCACCACGAGGCTGCATCGTGTTCGCACCGCTGTGTGGGTGGCGCTGCTCTGCATGTTGGCCTTGCCGCGACCCGCGGATGCCTCCTCCACGCGCGCAGAGCCCGACGCATCGGCCCGGGGAGTTGCGGGGGCCTGTGCGCGCGTCATTGCCGCTGCGGACCGGCACGAGGGCGCGGAGGTGGCGGCCTACTTGCGCCAGATGGCTGCCGCCTCCGGTTCATCGCTAGAAGAGCTTGAGCTTGACGGCATTGTGCGGGCGCTCGAATCGCCGGCGTCCGGAGGCGCTAGGCGGTCCCGCGCCATTGCCGCCGCCAAAGCAAGAGCTGAGTCGCTGCTGGAATCCCTGCGCGAAAGCCCTCCGCGCTCGCCAAGCGAGGCGGAGATCCGGCTGAAGCTCGCGCACGTGCTCGCACGTCGCGAGTTTGCCGCACCGCCCGCCAAGCGGACCGCAGTGGAGGCTGTTGTGCAGTGGCTCCTGAAGGTGATGGAGCGCCTGTACGGCCGCAGCGCCGGGGCCAGCGCGTTTGCCACTTGGGCTGTGCTGGCCGTGTTGGCGGTTCTGGCGGCAGCGAGCTTGATGGCTTACGCGTCCAGGGCCATCGCCAATAGGCTGGCGATGGCCAGCTGCGATCACGGCGCCCGCCCCGAAGCTGACGGCGAGCTGTCCGCGCCCGCGGACCTGCTTGCGGAGGCGGACAGGCTGGCGCGCGAAGGGGATCTGAGGGCCGCCCTTGAGCGCTCCTTCGTAGCCACCCTGGTGCACCTCGATCGGGTGGGGCTCATTCGGTACGACCCGACGAGGACGAACTGGGAGAACCTGGCGTCCATCAGCAGGGGCGTACCAGCGAGCATCCGCAGTCGCCTGGCCCACGCCGCCCGCGTGTTTGACCGTGTGTGGTACGGGCACAAACCCGTGAGCGCGAGCGAGTACTCGGAAGTAACGCAGTGGCTAGCTGGATGTCGGGCGGCGGCCACGGCGACGACGGGAGACGGCCGTGAACTCACTTAGGGCCCTCGTTCCGGTGGCCGCGGTGGCGGCGATAGCTGGCGTTGCCTGGGCGGTGTTCGTGGGTCCGGAGGTGCAGCGGGCCATCCCCGCGGACCCGAGGCCCAGCAGTTACAGCGCCGCGCCCGCGGGTGTGAAGGCGTGGTATGAGCTGCTTCGCGCCTCCGGCTGCCAGGTTGAGCGCCTCGGAGACGAACCAGATGCGCTCCCGCCCGGCGGCACGCTGGTTGTGGCATCGCCAACGTTGGGCTTCAGCAAACCGCAGGTGGATGCCGTGCGAGCATGGGTGATGGCCGGCGGGCACCTGGTGCTTGTGGGGAACCCGGGGCCACAGCTTGGAAGGGCGATGGGGGTACAGTTGGTGGCATCCGCCGCGCCGGCCCGGCTACACGTTAGGCCTGTATTGCCCACGGGCCTGGCGCGCTCCGTCGGCGTGGTGTATGCGGGTCCCGGCAGAGCCCAGCTGTCCGGCGGCGGGTTCGCGCTGCATTACGCCGACGCCAACGGTGCGCTTGTAGCTGAGTGGCAGATCGGAAGGGGGCGCGTCACGGCGATTGCCGACGACGAGATGCTGAGCAACCAGCTGATCGGCCGGGCCGATAACGCGATCCTGGCGGTGCGCGTGGCGCGGCCGGAGCCCGTCATCTTCGATGAGTACCACCATGGGCACCGAACGGCGGGCTCGCTGTGGGCAGCGCTGGTTCAGCCGTACCCACTGCTGTGGATTCAGGTGATTGTGGCGGCGCTGATGGGCGTGTGGAGCGTAAGCCGAAGGTTCGGGTCGCCGCTTCCGGACACACTGGGCGAGGAAAGCAGGTCGTCGGCGGAGTACATCTGGTCGATGGCCACATTGATGCGGAGGGCTGGGGCGGATGGCACCGCGCTGGAGGTGCTTGGTGCTCGGCTTAGGCGCGACGCATCCGCGTGGCTTGGCGCCCAGCCGCACGCCCCAGACGAAGAGCTGGTCTTGTTGGCGGCGCAGCGTGCGCCGGAAGTCGCACATCGCCTGGAGGAGTTGCTTCGGCGCACGGCACCTGGCGTCGGCAAAGAGCACCGCCGCAAGCTGGTTTCCACAGCGCGGGGTATACAGCGCCTGCGGGGCGAGATGCGCGGGACGGCTGCGGGCAGGCGGTGGTAGGTGCGCCGTGAAGGGAGAAGAGGCTTGGACGACACGGGCATGATGCATCAGCCCAAAGAGCCCACGCTGGATGGGTCGCTACCCGACGCTGGTCAGGCGGATTCTGCGCAGGCGGCGGTTGACGAAGTGCGCACGGTGGCTCAGGCCTTGGCGGACGAGATAGGCAAGGCGGTTGTCGGGCAGGAGGAGGTGGTTCGCCAGTGCCTCATCGCGCTGTTGGCAGGAGGCCACGTTTTGCTGGAAGGCGTGCCTGGTGTGGCCAAGACGCTGCTGGTTCGCGCGCTGGCCATCGCCCTCGACTGCGAGTTCAAGCGGGTGCAGTTCACTCCCGACCTCATGCCGTCGGACGTGGTGGGCACCATGCTGTACGACCTGCAGTCTGGCTCCTTCCGCCTGAAGCGGGGTCCCATCTTCACCAGCCTTCTGCTTGCGGATGAGATCAACCGCACTCCGCCGAAGACGCAAGCGGCGCTTCTGGAGGCCATGGAGGAGCGGCAGGTCTCGATCGACGGCATCACCCATCCGCTGCCGACGCCGTTCATGGTGTTTGCCACCCAAAACCCGATCGAGCACGAGGGCACCTACGCGCTGCCAGAGGCCCAACTCGATCGCTTCACCATGAAGGTGGTGGTGGGATACCCCAGCGAAGCTCAGGAGAAGGAGATCCTGCTTGAGCACCATATGGGCTTCGATGCCCACCGGCTGGCCCAAGCCGGCATCGTGCCCCGCGTGAACGCCGAGGGCCTGCGCCGGTGCATGGAGCTGGTGCGCATCGTCACCGTCGACGACGGCGTGTTGGGCTATATCACCAGCATAGTGCGCAGAACCCGGGAGTCACCAAGCCTAGTGCTTGGCGCTAGCCCCCGTGCGGCCGTTACGCTTCTGCAGACCAGCAAGGTGGCCGCCGCCATGGCTGGCCGCGCCTTCGTCATCCCTGACGACGTCAAGTCTCTTGCCAAGCCGGTGCTCAGACACAGGGTTGTGTTGAGGGCGGAGGCGGAGATCGAGGGCCTTAGCGCCGACGCGGTGCTGGACAGCGTTGTGTCCAAGGTGGAGGTGCCGCGATAGATGGCCGTTCGGACGGGGGGAGGCACCGTGCTGTTCACCTGGCGAGCGGTGGGGTTCGCGGCAGCCGTGGCGGTGCTGTTCGCCCTCAGCGGCCTCAGCCAATCGCTGTTCTGGCTCGCCGTTGAGGACGACATTGCCCTGTTGCTCATGCTGTTGGTGGACTACCGGCTTGCGGGCGGGCCGAGTGGGCTCGCAGTGGCCAGGCACGTGCCGGCTAGCCTCTCGTTGGGCGAGGATAACGTAGTGCGCCTAACTGTAAGGGATCTGAGCGGGCTGCCCCAAACCGTCGCCGTGAAGGATGATCCGCCGCCGGATGTGCCAGCCTCTCGGCGCGAGCTGCAGTTTCGCTTGGAGCCACACCAGGAGGCTGCCGACACCTACGTACTGCATCCCCTAAGCCGTGGCGAGTACCGCTTTGGAGACTTGCATGTGAGGCGCACGGGGCCTCTGGGCTTGGTCGCCCGGCAGTGGCGCGTCCCCGCCGCCGAGCGGGTGAAGGTGCTCCCCAACGTTGCGCAGGCCCAGCGATGCCAGACGCTGGTGATGACCGGCCGCCTGCGCGAAGCTGGCGTCCGCATAAGCCGTCAGCCCGGCGCAGGCCGCGAGTTCTCATCTCTTCGCGAATACCTGCCCGACGACGAGTTCAGAGCGATCGACTGGAACGCTACGGCACGCCGTGCCAAACTCATCAGCAGGCAGTACGAGATGGAGCGCAGCCGCGAGGTGGTTGTGGCGCTGGACGCGGGCAGGCTAATGGCCGGCTACGTGGGAGAGCTTACCAAGCTGGATCACGCCATCAACGCCGCCCTGGTGCTGGCATACGTGAGCCAGGCGGTGGGAGACCGCGCCGGCATGATGGTCTTCGCGGAGAACGTGAAGACGTACGTGCCCCCCGGCAAGGGCAGTGCACACATCCACGCCCTTCTCGACGCCATGTACGCCGTTCAGCCGGCGCCCGTGGATCCAAGCTTTCTCGACGCCCATCTGCACCTCAACGCCCGGCTTCGCAAACGGTCTCTCATCGTCTTCTTCACGGACATGGACGACCCCGAATCGGCGCGGTCGGCGGTCAGCCACATCTCCATGCTTGCCAGGAAGCACCTGTGTATATGCGTGGCGGTAGGCGACCCGCAGGTGGTGCAGGCGGCGGAGGTGGTGCCCGCGACGGCGGAAGAGGCGTTTCGGCAGTCGGTTGCCGCCATAGTGCTGCGGGATCGGGAGCTGGCGCTGTTGCAGCTGCGACGCGCGGGCGTGTTGGTGGTTGATGCACTTCCCGGCGCGGCGGCTATGGAGATGGTGGCTCGCTATCTGGAGCTCAAGCAGAGCGGGGCGTTCTAGGGGAGTACGAGGCTGAGACGCTGGCGAGGGAGGGAACCGAAAACGGACTGGGCATATCCTTCCTTGTTTCATGGCATCTTGCCTTCCTTGAGCAGGGCCCCGAGAAAGCTCTAGCGAGGCCAACCACGGCTGCCACGCCCCGACGCGGCCGGCGCCCGGTGGGTGTCGCCATACCGACTCCTCGCGTAACGCCCGTTTCCCCTGCCCCCACGCAGGGAACGCCTCTCCGAGCGCGTAACAAAGAGGTGGGATTTTCGGCCCGCTGGCTCAAACGGCATTGACGCGGGAGGTGCTTTCCATGACGGTTGATGAGCTTCGCGACCTGGTTGCCGCCAGAGACTTGGTCAGAATGCATGACCTGCTGGACGCTCGTCCGGAGCTTGTGGAGAGCAAAGACGACGACGGCTGGACACCTCTGCACTGGGCGGCCGCCAAGGGCCACACTGAAGCCGCCGAGGTCCTACTGGCCCACGGCGCAAGCGTCAACGCCAGAGATGGGCAGGGAATGACGCCGCTCCACTGGGCCGTTCTAACTGGTCGCAAAGAGCTGGTTGAGCTTCTCATTGCCGACAAAGCAGACGTCAACGCCAGAGACGCATCCGGTCGCACGCCCCTCCACGTAGCGGCCATCGATGGGCAGGTCTCAATCGCCGCCTACCTCCTGGACCAGGGCGCCGATCCGTGCGCCGGCGACGAGCAGGGGCTTACGCCGCTGCAGTGGGCCACCCTCGCCGAGAAGCACGCCGTGGTGCACCTGCTCCGGCGCTGTGAGGGGGACGACTAGCGCCCCGTCGTGCTCCAGCCGCATGGCACCATTTCCACCGCGCTTCCCTGAAAGGATCAAAGCTCGATGAGTGACAAGCTTTCCGTCGTGGCACCAGCCGTGCCCAACCTCCCTTGGGAGGACAGGCCCGAAGGCTGCCGAGATGTGGTATGGCGCTGCAGCAAAAACCCCATCATCCCGCGCAACCTGATCCCGACGTCCAACAGCATCTTCAACAGTGCCGCCGTTCCGTTCAGAGATGGCTTCGCGGGCGTCTTCCGCTGCGACGATAAACGACGCCACATGCAGCTCCACGCCGGCCGCAGCAAGGACGGCATCAACTGGGAGCTTGACCACGAGCCGATCCGCTTCGTTGGCGCAGATCCCGATCTTGGCGGGTTCCAGTACGGCTACGACCCACGCGTCTGCTGGATAGAGGATAGGTACTATGTCACCTGGTGCAACGGCTACCACGGCCCCACCATCGGCATCGCCTACACGCACGACTTCGAGACGTTCCACCAGCTGGAAAACGCGTTCCTCCCGGCCAACCGCAACGGCGTCCTGTTCCCCAGAAAGATCAGCGGCAACTACGCCATGCTGAGCCGCCCGAGCGATTGGGGACACACCCCATTCGGCGACATCTTCTACAGCGAAAGCCCGGACATGGTCTTTTGGGGGAAGCATCGGCACGTGATGCGTCCAAGAGGGGGCTGGCAGAGCACCAAGATCGGCGCGGGGCCCACGCCCATCGAGACCAGCGAGGGGTGGCTGATGATATACCACGGCGTGCTCACGTCGTGCAACGGCTTTGTGTACAGCTTTGGGGCTGCACTGCTGGACCTGGAGAAGCCGTGGAAGGTCATCTACCGCAGCGCGCCGTATCTGTTGTCGCCGCAGACCCTGTACGAGTGCGTGGGAGACGTTCCGAACGTGGCGTTCCCATGCGCCGCAATCGTGGATCAGCCGACGGGGCGCATGGCCATCTACTACGGCTGTGCCGATACGGTTACCGGCCTCTGCTTCGCCTACATCGACGAGATGGTGGCCTGGGTGAAGGCCAACTCGGAGGTCTAGCGGAAAGCGGAAGGGGCTCCAGGCGCATGTAGCACCTGGAGCCCCGAACCTTACTTGGGCTGGCTAGCTACGCTTACCAGCGCGGGCCGCGAGATCGGCCGCCGCCGTAGCCACCGCCATTGCGATAGCCGCCGCCACCGCCCCGCTCCTCGCGCGGCTTGGCTTCGTTGACGGTGATGGAGCGGCCAGACAGCTCCTTGCCGTTCATTTCGGTGATAGCTGCGGTTGCCTTCTCGGAATCAACCTCAACGAACCCGAAGCCCCTGGGGCGGCCCGACTCGCCAACCGGAATGGCCACGCTGCTGCAGCCGTAGCTGGCGAACGCGTTGCGCAGCTCGTCCTCCATAATGTCGAAGGACAGATTGCCAACGAAAAGTCTCTTGCTCAACGGTTTTCCCTTTCCCGCGAAGGCGGACGCATCCCCTTCGCATCGGCGCATTGGCGCCTAGTGTTGGACGCTCGTGCTACGGAGGGGATCACAAGCCCTTTGGGGGAAAGGATCCGGCCTACCAACCACTGGCGCATGGTTACGCCATCTACCTGTAAACTCTAGCGGTAAAGGTGGCGGCCGGTACAGAGCAGCACACGATTACGCGGTCAGTTACGAGGATTGGCACACGAGGCGTCGTTTCAGTTACATATGCATTATACCGGCCCGCGCGGGCTATGTCAATGGCTGCAGTGGGGAGAGAACAGGAAATCCAGTGCCGATGTGTGAATACGATGCTTGGGACAAACCCCGCCGTTGGAACGCCATGGGAACCACGCCCAACCGCTTGCCTTTTTGCCCCTCCTATGAGCAAACCATCCGTCTTTAGCAAGAGTGCCCTCCGAAATCGCACAGCGGATGCCCACTCCCTCCGCCATCTCGCCGCGGCATGGCTGCCACTCGTTCTCTGGCTTGCCTTCGTCTTTGGCATGTCCACGGACCGCTTCTCCTCAGCTAGCACCGGCAGCATGTTGGGTTGGATCTTGGATCAGCTTCGTCCTGGCTGGCAGTACCGCCACCCACATGCCTTCGCCATACTCCATTTCTACACCAGGAAGATGGCGCACTTCACGGAGTACGCCGTGCTTGCTGTGCTTGTATGGCGCGCCGTAAGCCTAACATGGGGTCGCAAGAGAATGGTATGGCTGTGGACCTGGATCTTTTGCGCTCTGTACGCTGTGACAGACGAGCTGCATCAGATGCTGGTGCCCAGTCGCACGCCCAGCTCCCACGACGTGCTGATAGACGCGTGCGGAGCTCTGGCGGCGCTCATCGTGGTCACCGTGGCTGACCAGGTAGCTGCCAAACGCTCGACAGAGCCTGTTGTGCGCGCCTAAGGCGACAGTGGCCGGCCGCGGATCTGGCTCAGCAAGTCGCTTACGTCTTGGTAGGGCGTGACGCACGGAGGGCCTGGTGCATACAGGTACCTGCCCCCAAGGTTCGGGGCCAGGATCAGTATGGTGGAGGAGACGGTTCCGTGGGCTGCGGAGTGGAGGCAGAAAGGGCCGTCGGCGGGGAGGTGCTGTCTGCACAGCGATTTCAGGCTGTCCGCGATCTCGTCGGCGGTGGCGCGAGCAAGCGGCTGAAGGGCCTGGGCGGCGGACGCCAGGCGTGGAACCAGTTGCCACTGGTCTGGGTTGCCGTGGGCCAGCAGCACCGGACCGGGGGGCATGCGCGCTGTTTTCGCTTCGGCTCCATCCCACGTCACAACGTAGCAGGCCTCGCGGTCGGCGCATACCAGGTTGAACGGGTTGAAGGATGGCGCGACATTTGCGGCCATATCGGCGGCGCTGGCGGCGGTTGAGAGGCCAAGGGCGTCCATAACCAGCAGCCCGCGCGACCTAGCGGATGGACTGGGGCCGGGTGCCGCCCTCCGATTGGTGATGGCGGAGAGCAGCCCTTCGGAGTTGATGCCGAGCCAAGTGCCGCCGGCAAGCAGGTCGCGGCCACCGACGGCGGCGGGGTTCTGCCGAAGCAGCTGCGGGGGGGATGATGGGCGGGAGAAGCTCTCGTCGCGGTTGGCTGCGACAATCCACGGGTAGAGCGGATGGATTGCGTGCAGCATCGCGAAGGTGCACATTGTGGCGACCGTGGGCTCTTGAGAGCGCTGGCTTAGCCGGATGGTGATCTGTCGCCGCGTGACCTGGCGCGCTGCTCAAGCAGCTCGCGCTCACGGCGGTCCAGGTCTCTGGCTGTTGGGCGGGGGTGTTTGGCTACGCTGTCTGCCTGCGAGCTGGCTGTGCCAGACGCGGTGCGCCCCCCAGGCGGCCCGGCGCCACGTTCTGCCTGGGCCTGTTCCCCCTCCGAACGTGGCGCTTCCGCCTTTCGTTGGCCGGCTTTCCGCTCCTTCGGACCGCCCTTTTCCAGCACCTCCAGGTCGTCTGGCGATACGAGGATGCTGTACGGCAGGCGGACCTGCAGTGCCTCGTCTCCCATGCGGCGACGAGCCTCGTCGGACAGGCTTTCGTGGATGCGCTTCTGCATCTGCTCTTGGGCGCCTTCGTGGCGGGCCCGCAGGTCGGGGGGGAGGCTATCGAGGTCCACGTTCACTTGCACCTCCTGGCCGTCTGCGTACGTGCGCACCACAGAGCCCGTAAGGTTGCGAAAGTGCTCGAAGAAGAGGCGACTTCTCGCGTCTGCGGCGGTAGCCAGGCGATCCACCACCTTCACCCTAGTGCCGGGTGCAAGCTCCTTGCTCATGAGAACGGTTCATCCCTTCGTTTGGCGGCCGTCAGCCGATGCAAGTAGGTTGCTGGCGGCGTGCCGCAGTTATCATTTGGCTCTCAGGAGGGCGCACTCCTGCCGAACCAGCCAGCTACAAGGTGCTTGGGCTCACACCAACGTCCCGTATGCTGCAGGCCACCACTGGCTCCAGCCCAAGCTCGCGGGCGCGCATCAGCAGCTCCTCGCTGTCTGTGCCGGGGTTCAGGAACACCTCTGCTACGCCCTTGCGCGCCACCTCCTCGATCACGCGCATCCCAACCTTCGGCGGCACGTAGATCGTCACGCGGTCCACTGGCCCCGGCACGTCCAGCACCGACTTGTAAGCCCGCAGCCCCTCGATCTGGTCCTCATGCGGGCTGATCGGGTACACCTGGTACCCCATGGCCGCGTAGGCGCGAACCGCCTTGTTGCCGTACTTATTCCGATTGTTGGATGCGCCTATTACAGCAACTGTGCGCTGTCTTGGATGTTGCACGCTCATTGGTGCGTCCTCCTGAGTGCGTCGATGGCGCTCCTCAGCTTCGCGGCCGCCTCCTCCGCCACCGGCGCCAGCGTTGGGTTCTCAACGATGCCGAGGGCCATCTGTGGATCCATGGCGGACACCACCGACCCGCCGTCCTTCTCGTACACTATGACGTTGCAGGGCAGAAGCAAGCCTATATCGGTTTCGGCTTGCAGCGCCCGATGCGCCAGCGGCGGATTGCATGCCCCAAGGATCACGTACCTGCGGAACTCAACGCCCAGCTTCTCGCGTAGCGTCTCCTTCACGTCGATTTCGGTGAGCACGCCGAAGCCCTGGGCCTTGAGGGCTTCGCGCGTGGCCTGCACAGCCTGGTCGTATGGGATGCTCAGCTCGGCTGATATGCCATAGGATGCCATTCTTCAGCCCTCCTCTCTTCGGCTACTTTGCGCTGGGGCTCTCCGAAATCATGGTGGAGCCTATAAGGCCCATGGCTCGGAGCAAGCCAACGCGCGCAATCTGCACATCGTACAGCGCCGCCAGCCTGGCGTATCTCGCGGCCTCCAGGGCGGCCTGGGCTGCAAGCACATCGGTAAGAGGATTCACACCCTCCCGGTAGCCAACCTCAAGCACCCTGAAGCTCTCCTCGGCAGACTGCACCTGCGTTGATGTGGCAGCCACCCTCGCCTCGGCTGAGCTCAGGGCCAGCCTCGCTTGGCTCACCTCCATGTCGACCCGCTGCCTTGCTGCCTCGAGTTGCTCACGTAGTTGGGCCAGCGTTGCTTCTGCCTCTGACACCTTGGCACGAGTCACGCCGCCATCTGACACGGTCAGCGTTAGCTGGAGTGCCATGTTGACGGTGTTGTCGCGCCTGGGGAACTCGGCCCCTGCACCGATGTTCTGGAAGTCGGCGTAGGCGCCAAGCTGCGGCTTGTTGCTCCGCTTGGCCGCAAGCACGCCGGCCTCCGCGGCCCTCACGGAGGCCTCCAGGGCCGCAACGTCTGACCTAGCAGGCTTGGCATCGGGAGCGGGCAGCGGCACGTCCGCCCCCTCCGATGAGACCTCTATGGGCGCATCCTGTGGGAGGCCCATGGCGTTACGGAGCGCCGCCAGCGCCTCTTGGTAGGCGTTGCGCGCCTTCACGGCGTTCTCCCTGGCGCGATCTAGCTCCACCTGGGTTCTGAGCACGTCCGCTTTGGCGGCAGCTCCGGCCTGGCGCATCCTCTCGGCGGCGTCCCTCGCGGCCTCGAGGGCCTTCACCGCTTGGTCCGCGACGCCGATTGCGTCGTGCGCCTCGAGAACCTGCAGGTAAGCCTGGGCGGCGCCGGCGGCCACCTCGTCGCGGGCGGCGGTGGCTTGGGATGTAGATGCCGCCACGCCGTTTCGCGCCTGCTCCTTTGCGGCCTGCGTGCGGCCCCAGGTTAGCAGCGGCTTGGTCAGCACCAGGGCGTTGGTTTCGGTGTTTCGCGCGAACACCTCCATTCCGCCGAACAGAGTTGGCTTGCTTAGATAGCTGTATCGCGCTTGGAGGGAGAGCGTGGGGTTTTCCGCAACCTCCGCCTGCCTCAACTTGGCGCGGGCAACGTCAATGCCGCGCTGGGCCGCCAGGGCGTTCGGGTTGGCCTGCACGGCCGCCTTCACAGCGTCTCGCAACGAGATGACGGTGGCGCCGGTGGGGGCTGGCCTTGCGGAGCCAGCTTGCGCCCACGCCGCCGTAGTAGCAAGCATCGCTGTAACCACTAGTATCACTGTACGCATTGTACCCTTCCTAATGCTGCATCTTACTAAGCGAGCTACGTGGCAGCTAAGCGACCTAGCCTCGCTCCGGATGGGCGGGAACGATGAGCACGGGACAAGGCGAGTGGCGCATCACGCGGACGGTGGTGGACCCAAACACGGTGGCGTCCAGGAAGGGCTTGTGCTGCGCCCCAATTACCACCACATCCGCCGCCTGCTCAGACGCAACCCTAACGATCTGCTCGGCTGCGTTGCCGGTGCGTATCTCCGTGCGAAAGCTGCACCTACCCCGAAGCGCCTCGGGGATCCACGGCAGTTCCGCCTTCGGGGTGGGCGCCCCCGGCTCCACGATGTGTAGCACGGTCAGCTCGCCATCCATGCAGCGGAACAGCGCACAGGCGGTCTCCGCTGCGAGCATGGCGGCGGGCGTGTCGTTGAGGGGCGCCAACACCCTGCGCAGGCGCACCGGAGCGGTTGCGGGGTCCACGTTTGGGCCAGCGCGGCGGACGGTTAGCACGGGGCAGGTGGCTAGTCGCGTCACGTTCTCGGCCACGGAGCCCATCAGCAGCCGGTTGAAGCCGCTTCGGCCATGGGTGCCCATCACGATCAGGTCCGCGTTCACCCGGGTCGCCTCGTCGATGATGGCCTGGGTGGGCGGGGCTTCAACCAGCGATATGAATGGGCGTATGGCCGGCTCCGGGCCAAGCGCAGCTTCTGTGTGCTGCTCGATGTACTGCCTGAGCGCGGCCCTGTCGCGATCCACTTGGGCAGCCAGGCGGTCCACTTGGCTGGACATGAACTCCAGGGGCGGCTCGAAGGTGTGGGCGTGCACAAGCGTGAAGTCCGAGCCGCAATGAGATGCGATCGCCTCGGCGTACCTCAGCGCCAGCACGGAGTCCGCGCTGAAGTCCGTGGCAGCTAGCACATGCCTGGGTCTGAACTCCTTCATGCGTGGTGCCTCTTCTTCGCCATGTAGTAAAGCACTGGGACGGTCATCCGGGAGAGAAGCAGGGAGGCAACCTCTCCAGCCATCAGCGACACTGCCAACCCCTGAAAGATTGGATCGAACAGGATGACGGTTGAACCGACGATGACGGCGGCCGCGGTTAGGAGCATGGGTCGGAAGCGAACCGCGCCAGCATCCACCACTGCCTTGGCAAGCGGCATGCCCTGACGTAGGCGCAACTCGATGAAGTCCACCAGGATGATGGAGTTGCGGACGACGATGCCCGCGCCCGCTATGAAGCCGATCATCGAGGTGGCGGTGAAGAAGGCTCCGAGCGCGGCGTGAGCCGGCAGAATGCCCACCAGCGAGAACGGGATGGCGGCCATTATGATGACCGGCGTTTCGAACGACTGGAACCATGCCACCACGAGTATGTAGATTAGCACCAACACCGCCGCGAACGCCATGCCCAGGTCTCGGAACACCTCGTAGGTGATCTGCCACTCGCCGTCCCACTTCATCGCCAGCTTGTCCGCCACGAACGGCTGGTGCGTGGTGAGGGTCTGCAGCTTGTATCCTTCCGGAAGCCGCAGCTTGGCGATGGCTCTGTTCATCTTAAGAATTGCATACACGGGGCTTTCTTGGCGGCCGGTTACGTCGCCCGTGACATACACCACCGGCATCAGGTTCTTGTGGTAGATGCTCCTATCGACGGTAGTGAGCTCAGTGCGGACCAGCTCGCTTAGCGGAACGAGTCGACCGGTGCTGGATATGACCCGGATCTGCTTGAGGCTTTCGGGGCTGGACCGATCGGCCAGCGGAAGGCGCAGCAGTATCGGCACGTCCTCGTGCTCGCCTGGGATGTGCGCGAGGTCCACCTGCATGCCCGCTAGGGCCAGCCTAAGCGTCTGCGCAATCTGGTCGGTGGAGACCCCATTGAGGGCGGCCTTCTCCTTGTCCACCACGAACCGGTAGCGCGGTTGATCCGCCTCAACGTACCAGTCGACGTCGGTGACGCCGTCGGTCTTCTCAAAGATGGACTTGATCTGGCGCGCCACCTGGATCTGACGCTCGTAGTTGGGGCCGTACACCTCGGCCACAAGCGTCTCCAGCACGGGCGGTCCGGGTGGCACCTCGGCCACCTTTATGTTGGCGTTGTAGGCGGCGGCAACCGGCCTCAGCTCATCGCGCAGCGCCCTGGCGATGGCGTGGCTCTGCAGCTTTCGGTCGCCCTTGGGAACCAAGTTCACCTGAATGTCTGCCACGTTGGGGCCGCTGCGCATGTAGTAGTGACGAACCAGGCCGTTGAAGTTGTACGGGCCCGCGGTGCCAACGTACATCTCGGTGTCGGTTACCTCTGGCACCTTGCGAATCACGTCGTTGAGGGCGGCTGTGGCGGCGGCCGTATCCTCGAGCGTGGTGCCCTCTGGCATGTCCACCACTATCTGGAACTCGCTCTTGTTATCGAAGGGCAGCATCTTAACGGTTACGATTTTGAGCGGCAGCAGGGCGATCGCCAGAAGGAGCAGCACCACCACGCTCACGAGGAACGCCCACCGCACCGGCGCGTGCGTGATGAGCGGGGTCATGACGCGGCGATAGAGGCGGGTGGTCCAGCCCTCTGCCTCGTGAGCGTGCTCGTTGCCGTTGCCCGAGCCCTCTCTCTTCAGGAAGCGGTAACTGGCCCAAGGGGATATGATGAACGCGATGAGGAGCGAGAAGACCATCGCGGCGGACGCGCCGATCGGAATTGGCCGCATGTATGGGCCCATGAGGCCGCCGACGAACGCCATTGGCAGGATGGCGGCTATCACCGCGAAGGTGGCCAAGATGGTGGGGTTGCCCACCTCATCCACTGCCTCCGCAGCCACCTCCGTCAGCTGCCTGCCCCGGTTGGACGGCATTCTGAAGTGGCGAACGATGTTCTCCACCACCACTATGGCGTCATCCACCAGGATGCCGATCGAGAAGATCAGCGCGAAGAGCGTGATCCGGTTGAGCGTGAAGCCGTAAAGGTAGAAAACGAGCAGCGTGAGCGCCAAGGTTACCGGCACAGCTATGGCAACCACGAGCGATTCGCGTCTGCCCAAAGCGAGGGCTATCAGCAGCGTGACGGAGATCACCGCGATGAGCATGTGGTAGAGTAGCTCGTTCGATTTCTCCGCCGCCGTCTCGCCGTAGTTGCGGGTTACCGTCAGGTTCACCCCGGGCGGAATGGCCTCGGACTTGAGTGCGTCCAGCTTGCGCAGCACGGCGTTGGCGATGATCACCGCGTTCGTGCCCTTACGCTTTGCCACGGCGATGGTGACTGCTGGATATGGGCCCCCGGACGTGGCGGAGATCTCCTTTTCCGCCGCCGCTGGTCCGGGGGTGAACGAGACGTAGGACGATGGCTCTTCGGGGCCGTCCTCTATGGTGGCCACGTCTCTCAGATAAACAGGGCGCCCGGCGAAGGTGCCAACCACCACGCTGCCGACGTCCTCGGCGCTTTTCAGGAAGCCGCCGGTTTGCACCTGAGACTCCAGGTTCCGCTGGGCGAAGCTGCCGGAATCCAGCTGCTTGTTGGCCTGCTGGATGACCGGCACGATGGCTGCGGGAGCGACGTTGCGGCCGGCCATGCGGACCGGGTCCAGCGTGACGCGAAGCTGCCGCCGTTCTCCGCCGATAATCGTGGTCTCGGACACGTCTGGGATCTGCTTGATGGCGTCGTCCAGGCGCGCGGCAACCCGGCGCAGCGCGAAACCATCGTAGCCGCGGCCCCACAACGTGACGGCCAAGATGGGTACGTCGTCAATAGAGCGGGGCTTGATGAGCGGCTGCGTGGCCCCAGGCGGTATCTTGTCAAAGTTTGAGTATAGCTTGTTGTACAGCTTCACTAGGCTGTCTTCTTGGTTCTGCCCAACGTAGAAGCGAACGATGGCGAGGGACGTCCCGGGGCTGGACGTGGAGTAGATGTACTCCACGCCTGGGATCTCCCACAGAAGCTTCTCCATCGGGGTGGTGACGCGGCGTTCCACCTCCTTTGCCGATGCACCCGGCATCTGCACGAGCACGTCGACCATGGGAACCACAATCTGCGGCTCCTCTTCGCGGGGCGTCTTTACGACCGCGAAGACGCCGAGCAGGAGCGAAGCGATGATGATGAGCGGCGTCAGCTTCGAGTTGATGAAGTACCGAGCCACGCTGCCGCTGAGGCCAAGGCGCTCCATGGCGTCAGTTCCCCCTCGAGCTGCTCAGGGCCAACCGAGCGCTTGATAGCATACGCACTGTGGGCAGCTTTGCCGACGCGCGCTCTCCGCTGCTCGTAACCACCTTCATGCCGTCCGACAGGCGGTCAATGCCCGTTGTTACCACCGTCTCGCCGCCGGAGAGGCCGGACAGCACCTCCACGCGTCCATCCATCGAGGAGCCCACCTTGATTAGCCGGACGCGGGCTATACCGCCCCGGTCCATCACGAAAACGCCGGTGACTCCGCCCCTCTCCCACACAGCTTGGCTGGGCACTGTAACCGCCTCTTGGCTGCCGATTGGAAACCGCAGGCGGCCGAACAAACCGCTCTTCAGGCCGGGGCTGGGCGGAAGCGCCACCTTTACAAGGAAGGTGTGACTGCCGGGGTCGCCAGCAGGCACGATCTCATCCACGTGGCCAGCCACCGGGCGCGGGCCGAGCGCGTCGATGATGCAGTGGACCCGCTGTCCCACTTTGAGGGCGGATATCTGGGACTCCGGCACGGTGGCCTCTAGTCTGTGCCTGCCGGTCTCCTCGATGGTGAGGATCGGGGTGCCAGGCGCCACCATGTCGCCCGGATCGGCGTGACGGGCCACGACAACCCCGTTGACCGGCGACACCAGTCTGGAGTAGCCCTCGGTGATCAGGCTGAGCTTGAGGGCGGCGGCGGCGCGGCTCGCCTCAGCGGCGGCGGCGCGAGCCTGCTGCTCCCTCAGTTCGTTCTGCGCGGCGCTGGCCTTGGCGAGGCGGAGCGCCTCCTCTGCGGTGCGAACCTGCTCCTCGGCCGCTCGGATCTCCTCCTGGCGGCTTCCTTCCTGCACTAGGTCCGCCTGCTGCTTGGCCGCCTCCAGGGCAGCCTTTGCGACCTCGTACTGGGTGCGAGCGGCGTCCAGCCGTTGCTTGGGGACCACCTCCTCTTTGTAGAGGCGGTCCATGCGCTGGTACTCGATCTCGGCGTTGCGGAAGGTGGCCTCGGCCTGTGCAACCTGGAGTTCCGCCTGAGCCCGCTGCTGCCTGCGCGGGCCCTGCCTCACGATGGCGAGCTGCTGCTTAGCCGCATCAAGGGCGGCCTGTGCCTGTGCGATTCCGACGGCGGTCTGCGACCTCTGGAGTTCGGCTGCGGTTCTGGCTGCCTGAACCTGAGATGCTGCGGCGCGAAGGCCTGCCTCTGCCTGGGCGGCCTGTGCCTGGAGGTCACGAGAGTCCAGCGTAACGAGCACCTGGCCGCGGGCTACGTGATCACCCTCGCGCACTGCCACGGTGCGGATGGTGCTCATGATCTTGGGCGCTATATCCACCTGGGTGCGCGCCTTCACGGTGCCCGTTGCCTCGGCGTAGGATGGGATGGTGGTTGGGCTCGCCGATGCCAGCTCAACGGGCACGGCGGCGCTCCCTTCGCCGGAGGCGCGCCCTTGCACGGCGTGCTGATCCGTTGCGTTGCGGCCTGCCGCCCGGGCGTACAGCGCGCCGATGGCAACCCCAACGGCCAATGCGGCCACCACCACAACCCCGATGCGTGCGTTCAGATGTCTTGCGTCCATGCCTCTCTCCCTGGTAGCAGCGGTTGCGTACTATGTGCGGTTGCCATTAGGGCCGGCCGGCAACCGTGCCGTCAGCCGGATTACCTGATGGTTTGGGGGTGACATTCGGCTTGGTGGGGCTTACGCCGAGCCAGCGCAAGAATGCCATCATGGGGCACCAGTCGGTGAAGCCAGATTGGAGCAGATTGAGCCCGACGAACGCGGTGAAGATCAGCCAGTAGTGGCTGTGGAGTTCCGCCAACAGCAGGCTGAGCAGAACAAAGCTGCCCGCTATAAGCCTGAGGAGACGATCGATGTACACTGTGCACCTCCGAATATACCCCACGGGGTAGGGTATCTACCGGGAGTGTACCACACGGTTGCGGGCGGAGTCAATGGGGGGCGTACTGACGCTTGCAGGCTCCATCCCGTGGCGTTGGTACCCCCCCAACGCGGTCTCGTGTCCGCGCGCCGCCCGCCAGTCCGAAGTATAATCCCCCACCAACGGACCGCACAAGCGAGCGACCGGCTCAACCTTAGCCCCTGGAGTGAAACGGTGGTGGGGGGCCCAATGGCCTTCGGCCAGGCTAGGGCGGCGGCGAAGCAAAGCAGACGCTCTGGCGGCATGACGCAAGCTGGCTGGCTGGTGCGGGCCAGCCTGGCGTTCCTAACTCATACAAACGAGCGGGCTCGTGCTCAGGATGACTATGAACCGTTGCCCGCTGCGGGCCCCGGCTCGCCGAACTCGCGGGAGTGGTTGTCGCGGGTTGATGTCCGGGCTGCTGGTGCGCTGCTACCGGGGGTACAGCTCCACTTCGCGCAGCGCAACGTGGTGGAAGCCGGTCTGGCCTCCCGCGTCCGCCACGGCCTTGGTGGCGCCACCGCCGTACGTTGTGTCATGCACCAGCAGGCGGATGGCTTGCGTCGTTACCGGCCGCCTCAAGTGGTGCTGAAACACCCAGCGATCGCTGTAGAAGCTGTCCACCGTGGTACGCGTGGGCGGCGAGAAGAACCGAAAGGTGTTGGTGGGCTCATTCACGCGGTCCACGGTTACCCAGCACCCATCACGCTCTATCTGCAGCTCATAGCTCAGCAACGAGCCGACCCATTGCCAGGGCGGGCAGGCGTAGACCACCACCCGCGAGACCGTGCGGGGCTTCGGCAGGCGAACCTCCACCCAGGCTGGAAACCCCGGCGTGTCATCCATCCATGGCTGCGCGTCCTTTTGCTGCAGCCAGTACCAGTTCTCAAGCTCGCCGTTGATGATCTTGCTGGTGGGGTTGCTGATGGTTGGGTCGCCAGGGTGTTTGCCTGACCCGGATGCCAGGGCTTTGGTGCCCGGCATAAGCGCCAGGTCCGGACCCCAGTCCGTCGGCACCACATCGATCGTCTGGCCCTTGGCCAGCTCCACGTAGACCGGCAGTTCGGGCACGGCCAGCGTGGCGCGGCCGCCCTGCACCTTGAGGGTACTCTCCACGCCAAACGCGGATACAAGATGGAGCTTGGTGGCGCCGTGCGCCCTGAGGACAACGCGCCCATCGGTGCTGCCAGCGCTCATGAACGCCGCCACCCTCTTGCCGGGGCCGGAGAACAGGCTGCCTACATATAGCCGATCGCCTGGGTTCCCGAAGCTGTAGCGCCTGGCGAACCGCGTCCCGTACAGCTCCTCCGACCACACCCGCATGAGGGCGGCGGCGGGGTTCAGGCCCCCATCCTCGTTCTCCCACCAAGTGGGCATATCCCAGAACCCGTGGCTCACGTCGTACCAGAGGTGGTTGTGCTCCTTCGGGATGCCATACTGCTCAAAGACCATCATCTGAAGCATGGTCCAGCGCCCCTGCAAGCGGGGCTGATAGGCGCCGTACACCGCAGCCATGTAGCCCTGCTCGGTCTGCCACTTCTCCAGCTTGTCTGCGCCGTATTTCGCCAGCAGCGCTTGGAGCGTATCCATCGACTTGCGGGCTAGCCAGAGGTCGCCGTTGACGTTGTTGTAGGCGTGGAAAGAGAACCCATCGATGTAGCGCGCACCACCCGCCCTGAGGAAATCCTCGGTCCACGCCAGCAACGCTGGCCCCACCGTAACTGCGCCGGGCCCCAGCACCTTCAGAGCGGGATCCACGCTCTTGACGGTTTCGTAGAACGGCTTCATCTCGTTGGTCACAAACTGTGCGCCGCTGCTGCCGAAGTTCGGCTCGTTGCGAGGCTCCCAGTACTTCACCACGCCCCTGAAATGCTCAACTATCTTGCGCACGCCAGCTAGGTCCTTGGTGCCGTTGGGAAAAGCTACCATCAGCGCGCGCTGGCGGTACGGGTCGTAAGGCAGGTAGTACTGCCGGTCGATGCTGATGTTCTCCTCCAGCTTGCGGATCGCCTCATCGGGCTTTGAGGCATCTGGCACGGCGTGACGTTGCGGCCCCATGCCGGTGACGCCTCGCATCACCTCATCGCCTTCGGTGCCGCCCGATGCCCCCTTGGGCGGCAGCGGTGGGAACCCCGGCTTGCGGCGGAACACGCAGAATGTGGTGCTTCCCACGGAAGAGCCCCACGGCTCGCCTTGAGGTCTGCCATACAGATACAGCTTGTACCAGCCCGGTTGGTTCACTTTCGGCGCAATCACCGGGGCCGCAGCTCCGCGCGCCACCAACCTGCCGTAGTAGTCTCGGACCTCGTAGCGGTCGGCATGGCCACCGTTCAGAGCGAACCGGACTGGCTGGCCCACGTAGAAGACGTTGTTGCGCTTGCCGGAGTCGGGGACCACTAGATTGGGCGGAAGCTTCCATGACCAGCCGCCGGCGGGGTTAACGGGGCCAGGGGCTGAGCAGGTTGCGATGAGAAGCACAGCGGCGATCAGAGTGCGAGAAGGGCTGACGAACATCCGAGCGAACCTCCAACGAATCGGCCTCGTGAATGGAGTTCACGCAAGGCAGCGCGGAGCCCTTCAGGGCGACAACGAGGGCGGCGAGAAAGGCGGTAGGACGCGCGCCGTCGAACCGTTCCGCATCCTCCAGTGCGAGCGGGCCGTGAGGGCTATCTGCTTCGCCGGTCCCTATCTGGCAGGTCTGGTGGTGTCAAGTATCTTGTGTAAATCCGATGAGGGGCCTGCCAGACCTGTTACGTTGTAACCTCTCGAAGAGGCCGTAGAGCATCCGGTCCTCACGTTTGCTATTCGCCCATGCGCCCAATATGATGGAGGAGGCCGCTGCGCAAGGCTCGTAGTTGCCCTCAGCGCTGGCGTGCAGCTGAGCGCAGAGAGTTCCCCTCACCCTGGCTCCTCGTGTAATGGTAGAGGGGGCTAGCCAAGCCTTGTGGTTCCCCTCACCCCGGCTTCGCCACCCCTCTCCCACTTGCGGGGAGAGGGGAGCTGGGAGGAGGGTGTGAGGCTGTGGCTGGTTGTGTAAGCTAC